>JGI20205J14842_1000015_pt1 | contig 38138 bp, 30 predicted proteins | sample NGESurshal092012_2_FD_14842 | JGI IMG/M metagenome (IMG submission 14842) | reverse complement strand
CGGCGGCGGGATCGCCGCCGCCGGCCAGCGCGGCCAACTCCTTGGCCGGGCGCCGGGACTCCCGGCGGATCCGGTCCAGCAGCTTGTGCCGCGCCACGCTGACCAGCCACGCTCGCGGGCTGGCCGGGATGCCGGAACTTGGCCACTGGGTCAGCGCCGCGGCGCACGCGTCCTGCACCGCGTCCTCGGCGATCTCCAGGTCGCCGCCGGCCAGCCGCGTGATCACCGCCACGGCCGCCCACCAGTGCTCCCGGAAGACGCCGTCCAGCTCGTCCTGGAGCTGATCCCGCAGCTGGTCGCCCAGCTGGTCGCTCGGCCGGTCGCTCAGTCCGGCGGCCCCGTCTCGATGACTGGCCGGACCTCCACTACTCCGTCGCTGGCCGTGGGGACCACCGCGGCCCACTTCAGCGCCTCATCCAGGTTCGCGCATTCCACCAGGGTGTACCCACCGAATTGTTCCTTGATCTCCGCCGCGGGGCCGTCGGTCAGCAGCGTCTGGCCGCCCCGGACCCGCACCGTGGTCGTGGACTCCGGCGGCTGCAGCGGGCCGCAGGAAATGAGCACACCTGCCTCCGCCATCGCCTGGTTGGCCGTGCTCCACGCCTCGAACAGCTTCTCGGCCTCTGCCGTCCCGGCGTCCGGAATCGGCTCGCCGTACAGCAGGAACAGGTACCTCATGGCTGCCCACCTCTCCGGCCGGCGAGTGCCGCCGACCTGTCAGTGATGAGTCGAACGACGGCGGCCGTTCTCGACACTAGCTGGCCGCGCGGGCCGCCGGCCGCCAGCCCGGCTAGCCGCCCGGATGCCGCCGGGCCTAGTGCCGGGTCCCGGCCCGCCCCGGGACCGGCGCCGCTGCCGCCGCGGCGGCGCTGCCCTCTAGGCGCAGGTGCGGGACGATCGGCTCCATCCAGCGCGGCATCCACCAGGCGTGCCTGCCCAGCACCGCCATGATGGCCGGGACCAGGACCATCCGGACCAGCGAGGCATCGATCAGCACCGCGAACGCCATGCCGATGGCGAGCATCTTCACCGTCGGGTCGGTACTCAGGACGAAGCTGGCGAATACGGCCACCATGATCGCGGCCGCGGTAGTGATCACTCGGGCCGTGCTGCCGATGCCGATCGCGACGGCACGATGCGGATCCCGGGTCGTGATCCAGGCCTCGTGCACCCGCGACAGCAGGAAGACCTCGTAGTCCATGGACAGGCCGAACACGATGCAGAACACCAGCGCCGGGACGTACGCGGGAATGGGCAGCGTGCTGGGCACGCCGATCAGGCTCGCCCCCCAGCCCCACTGGAAGATCGCGACGATCACGCCGTAGGCGGCGCCGATGGACAGCAGGTTGAGGATGGCCGCCTTGGTCGCGATCACCACCGACCGGAAGGCCATGGTCAGCAGCACGAAGGCGATCGCCACGACCACCAGGATGAGCCACACCATCCGGCTGGTGATCTGCCTGGTGAAGTCCACGGAGCCGGCCGTGGTGCCGGTGACGTAGCTGGCTACGTGCTCCTTGGGCAGCACGTCGTCGCGCAGCCGGATGACCAGGTTGGTGGTGGCGGTCGCCTGCGGCCGGGTGGTGGGAACCACGCTGAAGACCGCGGTGTTAGCGGCCGGGTTCACACTGGCCGGGCCGACCGACGCGACGCCGGAGGTCGCGGAGACGTCTTTCTGCATCGTGCTCAGCAGCGACTGGGTGGCGGAGCTGGACTGCTGGGGCAGCTTGACCACCACCGCCAGCGGGCCGTTGACCCCGACGCCGAAGCCGTCCTTGATCAGGTCATAGGCCTGGCGGTTGCTCTGCGAGGTCGGGTTCGTGCCGTTGTCGGGCTGGCCCAGCGATATCGAGAATAGCGGGATGGCCAGCACCACCAGGATGATCACCGCGGCCACGCCCCAGGGCCACGCATGGTTGCTGACCATCCGGCCCCACCGCGCGAAGGCGCTGTGCTCGTGCTGCTCCTGCGTGGCCGCGGCCGTCTGCCTGGCCTGCTGCTGGCTGGAAACCCCCTGCTTGCGGGCGCGCAGCCGGTCCGGCAGCGACCGGGCATTGCCCCGGACCAGGCCCATCAGGGCGGGCACCATGGTCAGGGCGGCCAGCATCGTGACGGCCACGGCGATCGCGGCGGCCAGGCCCAGGGCCCCGACGAAGCTGACGCCGACCACGTAAAGCCCGAGGATGGAGATCACCACCGTGCTGCCGGCCACGACGACCGCCGCGCCAGAGGTGCCCTCGGCTCGCGAGGCGGACTCGATGACCTCCATCCCGGTGTCCAGCTGCTCGCGGTGCCGTGACACCAGGAACAGGCCGTAGTCCACCGCGACACCGAGGCCGAGCAGCGTGGCGATGGTCGGCGCGGTCGTCGGGAACGTCACCGCCGAGGCGAGCAGGCCGAGCGCCGACAGGCCGGCGCCGACGCTGAACACCGCCGAGACCAGCGGGATCGAGGCCGTGATGAGCGAGCCGAACATGAACAGCAGGAGCAGCAGCGCCAGGGCCAGGCCGATGATTTCGGAGGTCCGGTCGCTGGTGGTCTGGCCGATCTCGCCGGCGCCGGCGCCGTATTCGACCTGCAGGCCGGCCTTCCTGGCCGGGGCCACCGCCTTATTGAGCTGGTTCAGGTACGAGGTCTGCAGCGAGTCCGGGTTTACCTTCCACGAGACGTTCGCGTAGGCGATCGTGCCGTCCTTCGACACCGCGCCGGAGTTGGAGGAGGAGAACGGGCTGACGGCCTTGACCACGTGCGGCAGCCCGGCCACGTTGCTGACGGACTGGTTCACGGCCTGCTGCTGCTGGGTGACGGTGCCGTTGCGGGCGTGGAACACGATCTGGCCCGCGTACCCGCCCTGCTGCGGATAGTCGTTATTCAGCCGGTTCTGCCCGTTCGCGGAGTCGGTACCGGACACCGTGTAGTTGTTGACGTAGTCGCCGCCCCAGGCCTGATTGGCCGCGAGCAGGCCGCCCAGGATGACCAGCCAGGCGACAATGACGATCCAGTGCCGCCTGGCGCAGAACGCCCCCAGCCGCTCTAGCGCTTGGTTCATGGCCGCCTCCCCGGCACGGGCCAGCGCCGCGCCGATCTGACGGCACGGGGCCCTGGCCGCTCAGACCACCACGCTGCGTCCCGGCCGGTTCCCCGTCATCACCCGGAGGGAGTGGTGATAGCTAGGGTGACACCGCTAGGGTGACACCGCAAGGGTGACGCTCCGAGGCTGGCGCGATCCCGTCGGCTACCGCACCGCGGCCGCGCGCTCGGTCGGCAGTTCCCGCTCCGGGGCCGGCTCGCGGGCCAGCCTGCTCGGCCACCACATCCACCGGCCCAGGTCCAGGTTCAGGGCCGTCACCAGCACCGAGCGGACGATGATCGTGTCCAGCAGCACGCCGAAGGCGACGGCGAAGCCGAGCTCGGCCAGGAAGGTGACCGGCAGCGTGCCCAGGACAGCGAACGTGCCGGCCAGCACCGCCCCGGCCGAGGTGATCACCCCGCCGGTCGCCGCCAGCCCGGTCAGCGCGCCGCGCCGGGCGCCGTTCCTCGCCGCCTCCTCCCGGACCCGGGTCATCAGGAAGATGTTGTAGTCGATGCCCAGCGCGACCAGGAACACGAAGACGAACAGGGGGAAGGAGGTGTCGGCCCCGCCGAAGTGGAACAGGTGGGTGAACACCAGCGCACTGACCCCCAGCGCCGCGAAGAACGACAGCACGACGGTGGCGATGAGGACGACCGGGGCAACGATCGCCCGCAGCAGCAGAGCGAGAATCAGGAAGACCACCAGCAGGATGAGCGGGATGATCAGATTCCGGTCATGCGTGGCGGCTCGCTTGATGTCCAGGTTGACGGCGGTCGTGCCGCCGACCAGGGCGTTACCGCCGGGGACGGCGTGCACCGCGGTGCGTACCCGGTCGACCGTGGTGAAGGCGGCCGGGCTGTCCGGGGCCGCCGTGAGCGTCCCGTACAGGTAGGCGTGGCTGCCGCGGACCACGGGCGGGCTGACTGTGGCGATGCCCGGCACGGCCCGGAACGCCGAGCTGAGCTGCGTCGCCGCGGCCGGGCTGCCGGCCACGACGACCGGCTGCCCCGCGCCCGCCGGGAAGTTCTGGTCGACCACCTGCTGCCCGGTCACCGAGTCGGGATGCCCGCGGAAGGACTGAGCGCTGGTCAGCCCGTTCGCCTTCAGGCTGAGGGTGCCGAGCGCCAGGACGCCGAGCACGACGGCCGTGGCGACCCAGACGACTCGCGGCCGCGTGGCGATGCCCCGGCCCACCCTGGCCCAGATTCCGCGGCTGGTGGGCTCGGCCGAGCCGTAAGCGGGCCGGACCGGCCAGAAGATCCAGCGGCCGAAGATCACCAGCAGAGCCGGCAGCAGGGTCAGCATCGCGATCAGGGCGACGGCCACGCCGACGGCCAGCACCGGTCCCATGCCCTTGGTGGAGTTGAGCTCCGCGACCGTCAGCACGAGCAGGCTGAGGATCACCGTGCCGGCGCTGGCCACGATGGCCGGCCCGGCCCGGCGGAGGGCGACGCGCATCGCCTCGTGCCGGTCCTCGTGGCGGCGCAGTTCCTCCCGGTAGCGGGCCGTGATCAGCAGCGCGTAGTCGGTGCCCGCGCCGAAGACCAGCACGTCCAGGATGCCGGCGGTCTGCGCGTTGACGGTCAGCCCGTGCGCGGCCAGCAAGTAAATCAGGGCCTGGCAGACGGCCAGCGCGCTGCCCGCCGACAGCACCGGCAGGAGCCAGAGGACAGGACTGCGGTAAGTGACCAGCAGGAGCACGATGACCACGACCAGCGTGGCGTACAGCAGCGTGCTGTTGATGCCCTTGAATGCCTTGGCCGAGTCGGCCGCGTTGCCCAGGGGGCCCGCGATGTGCACGGTCAGGCCCGAGGATCCGGACTGGGCGATGCTCCGCAGGCTGGTCGCCGCCGCGCTGGCCCCGTTCCAGCCCTTCTTGCCCAGGTTGACCGGGACGATGGTCTCGATGGCCTTGCCGTCGCGGGCCACGACCGGGCCGATGATCTGGCTCGGGACCGCTCCGTGGACGGCGGCGAAAGCGCGGGCGTCGGCGGCGGCCTTGGCCCGGTCGGCGGCGGTCAGCCCGGATGGGCGCGAGTAGACGACGACCCCGGTGAACAAGTTAGGCGACTGGAAGGTGGCCTGCAGGTTGACCACCTTGGTGGACTCGGCCTGGGCCGGCAGCCAGGCTGAGGCGTCGTTCTTCTCGGCGTTGGTCAGCTTGCCGGCCAGTGGGCCGAGCGCCGCGACGACCAGCAGCCAGAAGACCAGGACCAGCCATTTGGTGCGGCGTCCGCTCGGTATGCGCGCTAGCGCGCGGACTACGTTCATCGTGATCCCCCAGGATCGGCAGTTGGCTCAGGATGGCGGCCGGCCGCGAGGGCCGGAACTCAGTCGTCGTTAAGATATATCTCATCAACTGTCGCCAGCAAGATATATCTCGTTAACAACTGATGTCGTGATCGCGCCCGCCGGGGGCAGTCGACGGCGACCACAGCTGGCGGAGACATCTGTTATGACGCCAGGCTCGCGGCGAAGTCATCGCCGCGGGTAGGCATTCTCCCCTGGCACCAAGGAGACTACGGATCAGCCGCGCCGGTCAATCGGATTGCCGGCCCGCAGGCCGGCCGGCGCCTGACCAGATCGGCGGGTGCCGGTCCTTCCACGGCCGCGCGGTCTCGAGCTGGGCGGACAGCGAGATGAGCGTGGCCTCGTCGCCGATCCGGCCGGCCAGCATGACGCCGATCGGCAGCCCCGCCGAATTCCAGTACAGCGGGAGGCTGACGGCCGGCTGCCCGGAGAGGTTGTACAGCGCCGTCCATGGCGTGAACCGCTTCTGGCGCTCGAAGTTCTCGGCCGGCTCGACCTCGTCGAAGTAACCGACCGGGACCGGCGGCGAGGCCACGGTCGGGGTCAGGACGGCGTCGTACTCATTGAGGACCGACAGCCCTCGCCGCATCACGGCCTGCAGGTAAGCCTGGGCGAACAGCAGGTCCGCGGCCCGGAGCTCCAGGCCCTTGCCGCGCAGGTAGCGGGTCAGCGGGAGCAGCTCGGCTTCCTGCTCGGGAGCGATCGGGGCCAGCGTGGCCATGGAGTACCACAGCGTCACGAAGGCTGGCACCACGTCGGCCCCGAAGGGCAGGTCGATGTCCTGCACGTCATGCCCGAGCGACTCCAGCAGCGCGCTAGCGTCCTCGTAGGCCGCCACGCAGTCCGGGTGGATCTCGACGCCATCGACCGCCGCGGTCAGCGAGCGCGCGATACGCAGCCGGCCCGGCTCGCGGCTGGCGTGGCCCAGGAAGGTCTCGCTGCCGGGCAGCGGCGGCTGGGTGTACATGTCACCGGGCTGGTGGCAGGTCATCGCGTCGAGCAGCAGCGCCGCGTCGGCCACCGTGCGAGCCAGCGGGCCATCGGTGCCCAGCCCGGCCAGGTCGGGCATCAGCGGGCCGCCGGATATCCGGCCCCGGCTCGGCTTGATCCCGTACAGTCCGCAGACGCTGGACGGGATGCGGATCGAGCCACCGCCGTCGCTGCCCTGCGCCGCGGGCGCCAGCCCGGCGGCCACTGCCGCGGCGGCGCCGCCGCTCGATCCGCCGGCCGAGCGACCCAGGTCCCAGGGGGTGCGGGCGGGCGGCCCGATCCTGGTCTCGGTGTAGCACGGCAGGCCGAACTCCGGCGTGGCGGTCTTTCCGGTGATCACGATCCCGGCTGAGCGCAGCGCAGCGACCACGTAGTCGTCTTCGGCGGCCACGTTGTCGGCGAACAGGGCGCTCCCCAGGGTCATGCGGACCCCGGCGACCATGTTCAGGTCCTTGATCGGGATGGGGATCCCGGTCAGCGGCGGCAGGGTCGTCCCGGCCGAGCCGTCCTGCCGGCTGGCCACGACGGCCTTCTCGGCCTGGGCCGCCTGCTCGCGGGCCAGCTCATGGGTCACGGTATAGAACGCGCCGACCTGCTCGTTGAGGCGATCGGTGCGGTCGAGGTAATGATCGGTGATCTCCACCGGGGACAGCTGGCCGGCCCGGATGGCCGCGGCCAGCTCCGTCACCGTGAGGTCATGAATGTCGGTCACGCACCGAACAGTAGAACGTCAGGGCCGGCGCGGTCTATCCGGCCCGGGCCCGGCGCGGCCGCCATCCTGGTAAGGCTGGTAACTACTCCGTTACTCTTAGGGACGTGGATCGCGACCCCGGCGCCGAGTCGCAGCCAGCCCCCGCGCCGACGCCGGCCGACGAGGCGGGTGCACCGCCCCAGCGCCTCGCGCTGTCGGCGCGCTCGGCCGGTGAAGGCCTCGGAGCCGATCCTCGGGTGCCGGTCTGGATCCGGCGGGCCGTGCTGGCCCTGGCCGCCGGAATCGCCGTGGGCATCTGGCAGAGCTGGCGCTGGGGCGTGACGGCCGCCGCCGTCGTCGCGATCGTCGACACGCTCTACCAGTCCAAGGCGATGTCCCCGATTCCGGCCGACGTGCTGGCCATCTCCGCCCAGCGGCGCACCCGCCGCCGGATCGTGATGCTGCGAGCCGCGGGGTATCACGCCCTGCACCGGCGCGCCATTCCCGGCAGCGACCAGGTCATCGACCATCTCATCATCGGGCCCGCCGGGGTGTTCGCCCTCGACTCCGAGCGCTGGGACCGCCGCCTGCCGGTCCGCACAACCGGCGCCGCGACTACTGGCGCGCTCTACCACGGGCCGTTCAGCCAGTCGCAGCGGCTGGCGCACGCGCGCTGGGAAGCCGCTGAGGCCGGCCGCCTGATCGGCGCCGAGCTCCAGCAGACCGTCAGTGTCAGCCCGGCGATGGTCATCTACGGCCCGACCATCCCGTGGGGCGTCGCGACGCTGCGCGGCGTGGAAGTCTTCAGCGGGAAGCGGGTCCGGAAGTTCTTCCGCAGCCAGAACCGGGCCACCCGCGGCCAGCACCTGGACGAGGACCAGATCGAGACGATCTACGAAGCGGCCGAGCGCGCCCTGCCGCCCGCCCGGTAGCCCCCGCTGCCTGCGGCGCCGTCCGCGGCGCGGACCGCGTGGCTGGCCGCCCGCGGCGCGCCGATGTCCCGTCCGCCGCGCGGACGGGTCCGCGGGCCGGACTAGCCTGTGACTCCATAACTCGGTCGAAGGGCAGGCTGTGGCTGGACTCAGGGACTGGGCGGCGGGCGCGCGACCGCGTACGCTGCCCGCCGCGGTCGTCCCGGTCGTGGTGGGATCCGGCGTCGCGGCCGGCTATGACCGGTTCTCCGCCTGGCGCGCGGCGCTGGCCCTGATCGTGGCCCTCGCCCTGCAGGTCGGCGTCAACTACGCCAACGACTACAGCGACGGGGTCCGCGGCACCGACGAGGTGCGGGTCGGCCCGGTCCGGCTCGTCGGCTCCGGCCTGGCCCGGCCCCGCCAGGTGCTCGCCGCCGCGCTGGCGTGCTTTGCCGTCGCGGGCGTAACTGGCCTGGCCCTGGCTGCCGTTACCTCCTGGTGGCTGCTGCTGGTCGGCGCGGCCGCCATCGCCGCCGCCTGGTTCTATACCGGCGGCACCCGGCCGTACGGGTACCGGGGACTGGGCGAGCTCTCGGTCTTCGTGTTCTTCGGGCTGGTCGCGGTGACCGGGACGGCGTACGTCCAGATGCGCACGCTGACCTGGCTGGCCGTGGCGGCCGCGGCGCCGGTCGGGCTGCTGGCCTGCGCGCTGCTGGTCATCAACAACCTGCGCGACATCCCCACCGATCGCCAGACGGGCAAGCGCACGCTCGCGGTGGTCCTCGGCGACCAGCGGACCAGGGCCCTGTACATCGGCTGCATGCTCATCCCGTTCTGCGTCGCCGTGGCGCTGGCCCCCGTCGCGCCGCTGTGCCTGCTAGCCCTGGCGGCCGTCCCGCTGGCGATCGCCCCGGTGCGCCAGGTGCGGCAGGGCGGGGCCGGCCGCGGTCTCATCACCGCGCTCGGCCAGACCGGCCGCCTGCAACTCGCGTTCGGCGCACTCCTCACCCTCGGCCTGGCCATCCGCCCCTGAAGATCCCGCCCCGCCGGCCCCAAACAGGGCGGGCGGCGTTTCAGCGGCCGGGGCCGCTGAGGACGTCCGGGACCGGATCGGCGCTGTCCAGGACCTCGGGGACAGGCTCGGCGGCTACCGCCTCCGGGACCAGGCCGGCAGGGGTCGGCTCGCCGGCGCCCTGGCCGGCGCCCTCGATCTCTCCAGGCCGGGCGGACCCGTTCTGCACCTCGAGGACCGGCTGCGCGCCGGCGCGCGACCTCGGCACCCGTCCCGGCAGCCGCGGCGCGCCCGGCTCCCCGGCCGGCACGTCACCGGCCAACGGGTCGCCGGCCGGGCGGGGCGCCGCCGACCGGGCGGCGGGCTGGTCGTCGCCGGCGCCGAACGCGCCGCCGAGCGCCTTGAGCGCGCTGGTGAGCTCGCTCGGGATCATCCAGACCGTGTTACCCGAGCCCTGGGCCAGCTGCGGCAGCGTCTGCAGGTACTGGTAGGCCAGCAGCTTCGGGTCCGGGTCGCCGGCATGAATCGACTGGAACACGGTGGTGATCGCCTCGGCCTGGCCCTCGGCGCGCAGGATCGCGCTCTGCTTGTCACCCTCGGCCCGCAGGATCGTGCCCTGCTTGTCGCCGTCCGCGGTCAGGATCTGGGACTGGCGGATGCCCTCCGCGTTGAGGATCGCGGCGCGCTTCTCGCGTTCGGCGCGCATCTGCTTCTCCATCGCGTCAATGATGCTCTTCGCCGGGTCGATGGCCTTGATCTCCACCCGAGTCACCCGGATTCCCCACTTGCCGGAGGCATCGTCGAGCACCCCGCGCAGCCTGGTGTTGATCTTGTCACGGGAGGTCAGGGTCACCTCCAGGTCCATCGAGCCGATCACGCTGCGCAGCATGGTGGCGGTCAGCTGCTCGATCGCCTGGATGTAGTTGACGATCTCGTAGTCAGCGGCGCGGGGGTCGGTGACCTGGAAGAACAGCACCGTGTCGATCTTCACGACCAGGTTGTCCTCGGTGATCACCGGCTGGCCCAGGAAGGAGACCACCTGCTCGCGCAGGTCGATCAGCGGCTTGACCCGGTCGACGAGCGGGATGATCAAGTTCATCCCCGGCTCCAGCGTCTTGCGGTACCGGCCCAGCCGCTCCACGTTCCTGGCCCTGGCCTGCGGAACGATCCGGACCGTGCGCGTGGCGATGAGCAGCACCAGCAGCACGATGACTGCACCGACGATCCCGACAGTGTCCATCACGCCTACTCCCTCGGGTACACGAGCGCCGTCGCGCCCTCGATATTCAGCACGTCGACCCGAACGCCCACCGGGATGACGAGAGTCTCGTCATAGGGCCGGGCCGTCCACAGGTCGGCGCCAATGCGCACCTGGCCGCCGTCGGCGCTGACCTCCTCGACCACGCTGGCCGTCCGCCCGACCAGCGCGGCGGTTCCGGTTCGCAGCAGGGGCGGCTGCCGGATATGGCGCATCGCCAGCGGCCGGGCGACGCCCAGGCCCACGGCGGAAGCTACGACGAACGCGCCGAACTGGACGCCCAGGTTCCCGCCAGCGGCGCCCGCCACAGCAGCCACCAGCGCGCCGACAGCGACCAGGCCGAACGCGAGCGTCACGGTGACGATCTCGACCGCGCCTAGCACCGCGGCGATGATCAGCCAGATAATCCAGGTGTGCACCGCAGCGCTCCGAATGCGAAACGTCATTCAGCTATAGCTCGACAGTAACCCCGCCGGCGCGGATTTGGGCAGGCCGGCGCGGGGCCATCGTGGACCGGCGTGCTGCTCGCGCGGAGTGCTTCCCACCAGGAGGCGCAGCGCGCACCATGGACTGACTGACATCACGGAGGATGCGTCATGCCCGCAGTAACAGAGCCGTCCTATAGCCACGGCGTCTTCGCTACCGCCCTGATCGGCGAGACAATCGGCAGCAATCTGCGCGAGGTCGCCACGGCGTTCAGTGACAGCGAGGCGCTAGTGGACGTGCCCACCGGCCGGCGCTGGACCTACGGCCAGCTGGACACCGACACCGACGCGGTCGCCCTCGGGCTGGTGGCAGCCGGAATCGAGAAGGGCGACCGGGTCGGGATCTGGGCGCCGAACTGCCCGGAGTGGGTGCTGCTGCAGTACGCGACGGCCAAGATCGGGGCCATCCTGGTCAACATCAACCCGGCCTACCGCAGCCACGAGCTCGGCTATGTGCTAGCCCAGTCCGGCGTTCGCCTGCTGGTCAGCGCCGAGAGCTTCAAGACCAGCGACTACCGGGCCATGATCGGGGATGTCCGCGGCGGCCCGGCGGCGGCCGGCGGCGCCGGGCCGCCGCCCCTGAGCCTGGAGCGGGTGATCTACCTAGGCACGGACGACTGGGACGACCTGGTGGCGACGGGCGAGGTCGCGCTGGCTGCCTCGGCCGGCGAACTGGAGCGGCGGGCGGCCCGGCTGGCCTTCGACGACCCGATCAACATCCAGTACACCAGCGGTACGACCGGGTTCCCCAAGGGCGCCACGCTGTCGCATCACAACATCCTCAACAACGGCTTCTTCGTCGGTGAGGGGTGCCGGTATACCCCGGCGGACCGGGTCTGCGTGCCGGTTCCGTTTTATCACTGTTTTGGCATGGTCATGGGAAACCTGGGCTGCACTACGCACGGGGCCTGCATCGTCATCCCCGCCCCTGGTTTCGACCCGGCCGCCACGCTGCGCGCCGTCCAGGCCGAGCACTGCACGTCGCTGTACGGGGTGCCGACGATGTTCATCGCCGAGCTGGCACTGCCCGACTTCGCCCAGTACGACCTGTCCACGCTGCGGACCGGCATCATGGCCGGCTCGCCGTGCCCGGTGGAGGTCATGAAGCGCGTGGTCAGCGAGATGCACATGACCGAGGTGACGATCTGCTACGGGATGACCGAGACGTCCCCGGTCTCGACGCAGACCACGGCCGACGACGACATGGAGCGGCGGGTGTCCACGGTCGGCCGGGTCGGGCCGCACCTCGAGGTCAAGGTGGTGGACCCCGAGACGGGGCTGGTGCTGCCGCGCGGCCGCCACGGCGAGCTGTGCACGCGGGGCTACTCGGTCATGCTGGGCTACTGGAATGAGCCGGAGAAGACCGCCGAGGCCGTCGATGCCGTGCGCTGGATGCACACCGGCGACCTGGCCGTCATGGACGAGGCCGGCTACCTCAACATCGTCGGGCGGATCAAGGACCTGGTCATCCGGGGCGGCGAGAACGTCTACCCGCGCGAGGTCGAGGAGTTCCTCTACGGGCACCCGGAGATCGAGGACGTGCAGGTCGTGGGCGTGCCGGACGTGAAGTACGGCGAGGAGCTGTGCGCCTGGGTCCGGGTGCGGCCCGGCAGCGAGCTGACCGCCGAGCAGGTCCGGGCGTTCTGCACCGGGAAGATCGCGCACTACAAGGTGCCGAGGTACGTGCGGTTCACCGACGAGTTCCCGATGACCGTGACCGGCAAGGTGCAGAAGTTCAAGATGCGCGAGACATCGGTCGCCGAGCTCGGCCTGGAGGCCGCCGCTGGCCAGGAGACCGCCTGACCTGGCCGACCGGGGATGGCCCGGGGGTGGCCGGGGGCGCATACTGGTAGCTCGGCCGATAGCTTCCGGCTCCTGCCGGACATGTCATAGTTGCCGGGACAACCTCCGACGTCCTGAGCATGCGGTGGTCTCTGGCGGTTGTCAGCAGCGGATGGCGGGTCTGGGCTGGGCGCCTGGCCGGGGAGGACGCAGATCGTGTTCGGACATAAATGGGAGCCCGCCCGCGGGACCATCGTGGAATCCCGGGTTGAGCAGGTAACCGTGGCCGGGGAGCCGGGCCTGCACCAGGTGCGGGTGTACGTCGTCGACGTCCGGCGGCCAAACGGCCAGCCGCTGCGGGCGACGCTGCCGTCGCCGTACGGCGTGAGCACGGATCCGGCCCCGGGCGTCACGGTCCGGCTCGAGGTCAACGCCAAGACCGGCGAGGTCCGCTTCGACCCCAGCGCGCCCGCTCCCGCCGCCCACGCCGCGTCGGTCCGCGAGGCGCAGGGCCAGGCCGGGCCGCCCGGCCGGGCCGGCGCCCCGGCCGGGTCCGTCGGCTTCAGCTCGCCGGACGCCCCCGGCACCTTCGAGCCGGTCACTTCCGCGCCCCCGGTCACGGCGGCGACTTTCAGCTCACCTGCCGATTCCTTCGGGGTACCGACCAGCACGGTCGGGCCGCCTGGGGGTTCGGTCAGCTTCTCCAGCCCGGCCGTGGCCCCGGCCGCCTTCGAGCCGGTCACCCCGGCGGGCAGCTTCGGCTCGCCCGGGAGCGGGTCGTTCAGCGCGGGCGGCACGTTTGACACCTTCGGGCAGAACAGCGAGTCCGACCGGATCGCCCGGCTGGAGGATCAGCGCGACCGCGGGCAGCTGACCCAGCAGCAGTTCGAGGTGCAGTGCCAGCAGATCCTGGACGAAATCTGACCGCCACCGCGCAGCTGTCCCGCGATGCCGTCGAGATGGTTGCCGCTCGCATCCGCCGGTACGTGCGCCGGACGCCGGTCGTCACCGTGGACCGGGCCGACTTCGGCCTGGCCGCGGGCCCGCTGACGCTGAAGCTGGAGCAGCTGCAGCACTCCGGCTCGTTCAAGGTGCGCGGGGCCTTCGCCAACCTGCTGCTGCGCGATATCCCGCCCGCCGGAGTCGTGGCCGCGTCGGGCGGCAACCACGGCGCCGCGGTCGCCTACGCCGCCGGGGTGCTCGGGGTGCCGGCGCGGATCTTCGTGCCGGAGGTGTCGTCGCCGGCCAAGGTCAGCCGGATCCGGAGCTACGGCGCGGACCTGGTGGTCGAGGGCGCCACCTACTCCGACGCCTTCGCGGTCAGCCAGGCGTGGGCGGCCGCCAGCGGCGCCCTGCCGATCCACGCCTACGACCAGGCTGAGACCGCGCTGGGCGCCGGCACCACCGCCCTGGAGCTGATGGAGCAGGCGCCGCAGGCAGGGACGATCCTGGCCGCGGTCGGCGGCGGCGGCCTGCTGGCCGGCACGGCCGCGGCCAGTGCCGGGCGGCTGCGGATCATCGGAGCCGAGCCCGAGGACGCGCCCACCATGACCCTGGCCCTGGCGGCCGGCAGCCCGGTCGACGCGCCGACGGGGAGCGTCGCGATCGACTCGCTCGCCCCGCGCCAGGTGGGCGAGCTGACCTATGCGATGGCGTCGCGCCGGGTGCAGGCGGTCGTGCTGGTCAGCGACGAGTCCATCCTGGCCGCCCAGCAGCTGCTCTGGGAACGGCTGCGGGTGGTCGCGGAGCCGGGCGGCGCCGCGGCGCTGGCGGCCGTGCTGTCCGGCCGCTATTCTCCGGCGCACGGCGAGCACGTCGCGGTGATCGTGAGCGGGGCGAACACCACGGCGGTCGACTTCAGCCGCTGAGCCGGCCGGCGCGGCGACGCCGGATCGGCCGGGAACTGGCACGATGGGCCAGTCATGACTCTTATCGATCGGCTGCGTGATCGCTCGGTGACGGTGACCTGGCGCAAGCCGAACTGCCCGGGCGGCAATGTCGCGGACGCGGGGCAGGCAGCCATCGATCAGAACCAGGCATCGGCCCGGTAGACCGGGGCGAGTGATCGGGAACTGAAGCCCTAGCGATCGCGGCCGTGCTCTGGCCGCGACCCGGTCGGCGCGAGCGGCCAGCGGGACCCGCGGGTCATCACGATGCCGATCACCCGCAACCCCTTCGAGGCTGGCCGGGAGGCCAGCCAGGGGTCCATGGCCTGACGGCGATGCTGGCCCGGCTCGGGCCAGCGAAGCTGGAGATCGTGCCCACGCTGATCAGCGCGGGCATTGCGGCGCTCCCCGCGCCGGGCTCTGCCTCTTCGAGGCCCGCCCGGCACGTCCCATCGCCAACACCACTGATCCGACAATTCATCTTGCAGCTTCGGAGCGTAACGCCGCCGCGTCCGAGGCCGACCGGGCGGACCGGTCATGGCGGGTGGTCAATTGCGCGCCTCGTCCTGGGTGATGCTCTTTAGCAAAATTCAGGAAGAAGCGGCTCATGCCCTTCGATGGCGCGAATCCATCAGGCTTCGGAGAGGCGGATTTTATAACGCACTTCCGACATAACAAGTCCTGCGCGTCCTCCGTTAGCGCGTCAGGCAAACATCACCACGGTCGCCCTGTTACTCTGACGCCGCCCGAAACGGTCAACAAAGAGTTTCGCGCGCCTCAAGCCTTAGCCAACTACCGGGCACAACCCGGTCGAGAGGATACGGATAATGCCCGATTTTTCTCGTCGCGGATTGCTCAAGGTAACGGCGGCCGCTGGCGTCGGCGCGGTCGTTCTCCCGGGCGTCGCAGCCGCGGAAGCCCCTGGAGCGAGCGCAGCGGCCAGCGGAGCTGAAGGCGCGGCAGGCAAGACGGCGAGGCTCACCGGCCGCATCGTCCGGCCTAACAGCCCTGGGTATGCGAGTGCGAGCCTGGGCTGGGACGAGCTCTTCGCGCGCTATCCGCTGGTCATCGTCTTCGCGCAGGAGACCCGGGACGTGGTCAACGCCCTGGCGTGGGCGCGGCAGAACGACGTCGCGCTGCGGGTGCGGAGCGGCCGCCACAGCCTTGAGGGCTGGTCGAACGTGGACAACGGCATCGTGATCGACGTCAGCGAGCTCAAGTCGGTCCGCATCGACACCGCCTCGTGCACCGCGACAGTCGGTGCCGGGCTCAGCCAGCTGGAAGCGGTAACCACGCTCGCGAAGAAAGACCTCGCGGTGACCACCGGGACGGAGGGCACCGTAGGCCTGTCCGGCGCCACGCTCGGCGGCGGCTTCGGCTTCCTCACCCGCTACCTCGGCATGGCCTGCGACAGCCTGATAGCGGCTGAGATCGTCGTCCCGTCGGGTGCCAAGGGCGCCAAGGTGATCAGTGCAGACCTGACGAACCACCCGGACCTGCTGTGGGCGCTCCGCGGAGCGGGGAACGGCAACTTCGGGATCGTCACCTCACTCACCTACAAGGCGACTCCGCTCAGCAGTGTCGCGTACCTCCAGGCGACCTGGGACGGCGTCAAGAACCTGCACGGGATCTTCGACACCTGGCAGCGCACGGCACCCGTCGCCGACAACCGTCTCGGCACCCAGCTCGAGATCCACAGAAACCAGACCCTGCTGTTCGCGGTCCTCGCGGACGGGTCGACGGCACGAGCCAGGCAGCTGCTCGCCCCGATCCTGTCGGTTGGTAAGCCCGACATCAAGGTTCAGACCGGCAACTGGGGCGACGTATACGCGGGATTCCAGATCCCGACCAAGGACGAACCCGCGAACTGGAAGTTCTTCTCCCAGTTCACTACCGAGCCATTCCCGGCCAGGGCGGTCAGCCTGATCGCCTCATTCATGCGAGAAGCCCCCACGGATGACAGCAACTTCTTCACCCAGGCGTTCGGCGGGGCCGTTAAGAGGACCCCTCGCGGCGGCACGGCGTTCCCGCATCGCCACGCACTGTTCTATTCCGAGCCCGGCGCGGGCTGGGGTACTCGCGGAAAGCCACGCAGCGGCGACGCGATCACCCCCAAGGCCCAGGCCTGGATCGCCGAGTTCAGCCAGGCGCTGCGGCCGTACGTGAACGGCGCCTATGTCAACGTGCCGAACGTCGGCATGGCGGACTGGGAGACCGCCTACTGGGGATCCAACCTCGACCGGCTGCGCAAGATCAAGGCGAAGTACGACCCGCACAACATCTTCCAGTACGAGCAGAGCGTCCCGCCCGCGTCACGCTGACAGCTATTCGCCCTGCAGCTCATCGGCCGATGGCTCGCTGCCGACCCCGCCACGCTCGCCCCATCGTTCCTGGCCTACATCGGCCACTCCGCCTACGGCCTGCACGCGCTCCGCACCGACCTGGACCGCTTCACCTCCCTCCTCGGCGGCACCGACGGGGAGGACCTCTTCGGCCAGCACTGACACCAGGCCCGCCGCAGTCGGGACAGCGCCAGCGGACCCCTCAGCCAATGCCGATCTGGAAGGCTGACGTCGTGCCGTCCCGGCCCGTCAGTGCTTTGCTGAGCGTCCTCAGACGCGGGCAAGCGCCTCGCGCAACGGGTCAAGACCCATAGCGCCCAGGCTGAGTGCCTTGGCGTGAAAGTCCTTGCGGCTGAAGGCTCCTCCGGCCCGTGCCATGGCATCCTCCCTGGCCTGTAGCCAGATCCGTTCACCAAGCTTGTATGAAGGGGCCTGACCCGGCAAGCCGAGGCAGCGACGTAGCTCGGAGCGCAGTTGCCGTTCATCCCAGCTGGAGTGGGCGCGCAGGAACTCCCAGGCGATCTCGGCATTCCAGCGCTCGCCCTCGCGCCAGCCGGTGCCCCTTGGAACATCCAGTTCCAGGTGCACCCCGATGTCCAGGGCCACTTGGGCGGCGAGCAGTTGCTGACTGTCGAGCATCCCGAGATATGCCCCCGGGTCGTCCAGGTATCCGAGCTCTCCCATGAGCCGCTCCGCGTAGAGTGCCCAGCCCTCGCCGTGACCGGATACCCAGGACATGCGCTGCCAGCGGTTCAGGCTGTCCCTGTCCGCCATGGCGTGCGATATCTGCAGGTGATGGCCGGGAACGCCCTCGTGGTAGACGACCGTGACTTCCTTCCAGGTGGAGAAAGTCTCAACGCCGTCCGGCACCGACCACCACATCCGCCCGGGCCGGGACCAGTCATCGGAGGGCCCGGTGTAGTAGATCCCTCCGTCGTTGGTGGGTGCGATCACGGCCTCGATCCGGTGCGCGGGCTGCGGGATGTCGAAGTGCATCCCGTGCAGCTCCGAAATGGTGCGCTCGGCCAGTTCCTGCATCCAGGCACGGAAGTTCTCGCGCCCTTCGACGCGCCGGGCCGGGTCTTCGTCCAGGATCGCCACGGCCTCCTCCACGGTGGCCCCGGGCCGGACCAGGTTACTGACCCGCGCCATCTCGGCCCGCAGCCGGGCGATCTCCTCCCAGCTCCAGGCGTAGGCCTCCCGCAGATCCACGGCGGCGCCGAGGAAGTACCGCGAGGCACGGGCGTAGACCTCAGGCCCGCAGGCATCCTTCTCCCTGGCCAGCGGCATCAGCTCGCGGTCGAGGAAGGCGCCAAGCTCGGCCGTAGCGGCCGTAGCCGCGCGCGCGGCCACGCCCAGCTCCCCCCGCAGCGAGTCCGGGACTCCGGTCAGCCGCCCGACCAGTCCTGAATAGAAGGAATCCCCCGGCTTGGCCCAAGCCGCGCACTGCCCGGCGACCTCCTCGACCTGCAGCCTGGCCGCGGAGCGGCCATTCCTGGCCGCGTCGAGCAAGGTCGCGGACAAGTGGCGGTAAGCCCGCGGCACCGCGGCCATCCGCTTGGCGATGTTGGCGGCGGCCTCCTCGCCCTCCGTGGGCATCAGGTCGAAGACCTCGCGCACCATCTGCACCCAGCTGGTGATGGTGTTGAGTTCGCTAGTGGTGTCCCCGGCGTCGTAGCACTCCACAGTCAGTGCCAGGCGCTCCCGCATCGCGGCCCGCGCGACCTGCTCGCGCGGCTCCGGGGCTTCGGCCGCGTCAAGGGCCGCGAAGGTTGAGCGATCCAGCCCGGCCCGTCCGGTGAACCCGTCAGCACCGAGATCCGCCAGCTCATGGTCGTGCCCCGCGCGTTAGGTGCCAGCCCGGCCGGCGCCGCCTCGACCCCTAGTCCGTGACACGTGGCACGGCGCGCTCGTTGTAGAGGAAGCGCCCGTCCTGGAGGAAGGCGATCAGTGGGTGCAGCCCCTCGTCCGGCTCGACGCCGACGAAGCGGTTGTCGCCGGCGTGGACGTAGCGGGCGGTCGTGCCACCCTCCCCGAACTGCGCCGCGAGCCGTGCGGGATGTCGGTGATCTCCAGCCCGTCGGCGTCGGCCTTCACCTCGTAGGTGACCGACGGTGCGGAGTAGCTCCCGGCGTAGGTCTCCGGCCGGAACGGCACCGGGGTGTCCGGCGGCAGCACCCGCGACGGCAGGCGGATCCCGGCCGCGGACGAGAGGATCTCCGCCAGCACCTCGTCGATGAAGGCCGAGGCGTGGCCGCCGTTCGCGTGGATGGCGAGCACCAGGCCCCGGTCGGGCACGATGCACCAGGTCGTGGTCTGGCCCGGGGTGCTGCCGTCGTGGCCAACCACGGGCTTGCCGTCCCAGTCGAAGAGCATCAGCCCGAGGCCCCAGGCGGCCGTGTATCGCTCCCCCAGCCGCGGCAGCGTGACCTGCGGCCGGCACATCTCGGCGAAGGTTCCCGCGGGCAGCACCCGCGTCCCGGCGGCCGCCACGCCGTCGGCCAGCAGCATCCGCCCGAACCGCACGAGGTCGCGCGGCGCGGCGCTCAGCGTGGACCCAGCCGGCGCGTCCGACTGCGGCAGCAGCCGCCGGGGCGACACCCGCAGCGGCTCGCCGACGTGCCCGACCGCGGCCCGGAACATGATTGCTTCCTCAGCGTAGAGCGCCATGTGCCGCGCCCCGAGAGGCTCGATCAGCAGCTCCCGCATGGCGGCCTCCCACGTGCGCCCGCGCAGCTTGGCGACGAGGGCACCGAGCGCGCAATAGCCGGCATTGCAGTACGAGAACAGCTCCCCCGGCACGCTGACCTGCCGGGCGTTGCTACGCATGAACGCAACAAGCTTGGCCACCGCGTCGTCCCCGCGTCCGGTGTCCTCGAACAGATCCCCGTCGAACCCACCGGTGTGCGACAGCAGCTGCCGCACGGTGATGCTCTCCGAGGCGGCGGCGTCCAGCACCCCGAACTCGGGAAGATACTTTCGGACCGGCTCATCGAGATCGACCAGCCCTTCCCCGACAAGCTGCATCACCAGGGCGGTCGTCCAGACTTTGGTAACCGACCCGATCTGGAACAGGCTGTCGGCGGTAGCCTTCACCCCGGTGTCCAGATTGATCACCCCGGTGGCCGCCTCAGCCAGCTGATCCCCCATCCCGACGGCCACCGCAGCCCCCGGCACCCCATGCCGCCCAGCGGCCCGATCGATCTATCCCTGAAGATCCGGAAGAAGCGTCATATCGAGGACCGTACCCGCGAACCCTCCTCCCCGACGCCCCTCTGGGGACGCCCCGCCCCACGCCGCGGAGCACCCCGGCCACCGCGGCGAGGCGCCCGGACGCGCTGCCCGTGACGACCCGACCGAGCGTCAGCCCAAACGGCCAACTCTCGTTTGCGGCTGGTGACACGTTTCTTACCGGCACCCCGCTGCGGATGACCTTCTGACGGCCAATGCGCTCCTGGGCGCTGCTTCATCCGCGGGCCCTCGCCGCCCGGCCCTCAGCATCCCCGTCCTCCTGATTGGCGACTTCCCCGCCCGCAAGCCAGGTGAGCCGAGCGTCACCAAAGTCACCCGCACAATCGAGTTCCACCTGCTCTGCCCCTGGCAGCTCACCTGAAAGCAACGCCATCGGGACATGACGGATGGGAGCCTTCCGGTGCGATGATTTTCCTGGCGGCCGTCGGTCTTACCGAGCATGACTATGACGACGAGAGTCCAGAGCGTGTCGATCCCGGTGGCCGATCAGGACCGGGCACTGGCGTTTTACACAGAGGTGCTCGGCTGCGAGCTGCGCACCGACATCGAGGTGTGGCCCGGGGCCAGGCTGGTGGAAGTGGTGCCCCCCGGGTCGAGCGTCGGCCTAGTGCTACTGCCCCCGGACAGCGAAATCCCGATGGCCGTACGGTTGGGCACGACCAACGCCGAGACCGCCTACGCGCGGCTTCGCCAGGCGGGCGCGAGGCTGCACAACGACGAGGTCGTGCACCTCGACGGCTCCCCGCCGATGTTCTTTTTCGCCGACCCGGACGGCAACGGGCTCGTATATCTAGAGGAAGAACCCGGCGGGGCCAGCGACAACTGATGCCGGCATCCCGAACTGGGCCGTGAGCCGGAGTGGTCATGGCCCTGGATGCACCGGGCGGACCGACGACCGCATTCCGGCACATTGCCACCTCTTCCCGGTGCCTGTCGAACCGTGACCAGCGGCCAGGCGTCCACGCGAGGGCAACCCGGAGCAGGCCCGGCGAGCCTACGTCGTCTCGCGCCGTAGGGGCGGTGTCCGATTTTGGGAGCGCGGCGGGAGTGGCCGGACGGATTTACATGCGGTCAGATGCGGTTAGCGTAGGCGCGTACAGCGCCGTCACCTGCGCATACGTCGCCGTACAGGGAGCTTGTACCTGTGGTGGCGGTGTTCGGGACGAAGAGGCATCACGATCCAGACTGTCCCGCTCGGGCCAGCAGCGCGGGTTTGGCTGCCCGAGCGCCGCCCACATGGCGCGTCAGGCCGGGCGAGGACTCGCTGGCCTCGTGCGAGCACCGCCTGGCCCGCGCGGCCGGGCAGGTGATGGCTCCCACGATGCAGCTCGCCGCCATGGGCACGCATAGATCAGCCGCCGATGCGCGGCGCCTCGGAGAGGTGAGATCATGAAGCCCATGGTCCGACCGACGAGCAAGCGGGGGGCCCGCGAGATATCTGTTGAGGACCAGCTGGATGCTGCCCGACGCGAGCTGGGCACGGCCCATCCTGAGCTGCCCCGGGCGGGGATCCTCGCGCCCGCCAGCGTCCAGTCGGGCGAATCGACCGACTGGGGCAGTGTCTCGCTAGTAATCGCGCTGCCGCCCGAGCGCTCGGCCGCAACGAGCCGCGACAAGACGGGATAGCCGAGCATGCCAAGTGGCGCAAAGCTCTACGATCGGCTGCCCGGCACCGCGGATCCCGATGACCTCTTCGAGGCATTCGCGGGCTGGGCCGCGGAGCAGGGCTTCACCCTCTACCCGCACCAGGAAGAGGCGCTGATCGAGATCGTCTCCGGCGCCAACGTGATCCTCAGCACCCCGACAGGCTCGGGGAAGAGCCTGGTGGCGGCAGGCGCGCACTTCACCGCACTGGCCCGCGGCGAGCGGACCTTCTACAGCGCGCCGATCAAGGCGCTGGTATCGGAGAAGTTCTTCGCGCTCATCGACGCGTTCGGCGCCGCCAACGTCGGGATGATGACCGGCGATGGCAGCGTCAACGCGGGGGCGCCGATCATCTGCTGCACCGCCGAGGTCCTGGCCAACATCGCGCTGCGGGACGGCGCGGCGGCCGACGTCGGCCAGGTGGTGATGGACGAGTTCCATTTCTACGCCGACCCCGACCGCGGCTGGGCGTGGCAGGTCCCGCTGATCGAGCTGCCGCAGGCCCAGTTCCTGCTCATGTCGGCCACGCTGGGCGACGTCACCCGCTTCGTGGAGGACCTGACCCTGCGCACCGGGCGGCCGACCGCGGTGGTCAAGTCCGTGGAGCGCCCGGTGCCGCTGGTCTACTCCTACGCGATGACGCCGCTGCACGAGACCGTGGCCGAGCTGCTGACTACCCATCAGGCGCCCATCTACATCGTGCACTTCACCCAGGCCGCGGCCATCGAGCAGGCCCAGGCGCTGATGAGCGTCAACGTCTGCACTCGGGCCGAGAAGGACGCCATCGCTGAGCTGATCGGCAACTTCCGATTCGCGCCCGGCTTCGGCAAGACCCTGTCCCGGCTGGTCCGCCACGGCATCGGCGTGCATCACGCGGGCATGCTGCCCAAGTACCGCCGTCTGGTGGAGACCCTCGCCCAGGCCGGGCTGCTCAAGGTCATCTGCGGCACCGACACCCTCGGCGTGGGCATCAACGTCCCCATTCGCACCGTGCTGTTCACCTCGCTGTCTAAGTACGACGGCACCAGGACCCGGCTGCTGATGGCCCGCGAGTTCCACCAGATCGCCGGGCGGGCCGGCCGGGCCGGCTTCGACACCACCGGGCGGGTGGTGGTGCAGGCTCCGCAGCACGTCATCGACAACGAGAAGGCGCTGGCCAAGGCGGGCGAGGATCCGCGCAAGCGCCGCCGGGTGGTCCGCAAGAAGCCGCCGGAGGGCTTCGTGGGCTATGGCCTGCCGACCTTCGAGCGGCTCGTCGCGGCCGAGCCGGAGCCGCTGCGGTCCAGCTTCGCCGTCAGCCACGCCATGCTGCTCAACGTGATCGGCCGGCCCGGCGACGCGTTCCCCGCGATGCGCCACCTGCTGACCGACAATCACGAGGACCGGCCCGCTCAGCGCAAGCACATCAGCCGGGCCATCGCCATCTACCGTGCCCTGCTGGCCGGCGGGGTGGTCGAGCGTCTCGCCGAGCCCGACTCCGACGGCCGCTCTGTCCGGCTGACCGTGGACCTGCAGGACGACTTCGCCCTCAACCAGCCCCTGTCCCCGCTGGCGCTGGCGGCGATCGAGCTGCTGGACCGGGAGTCGCCGGTGTACGCGCTGGACGTGCTGTCGGTCATCGAGGCGACCCTGGACAACCCGCGGCAGGTGCTGTCGGCCCAGTTGTTCCGGGCCCGCGGCGAGGCCGTGGCGGCGATGAAGGCCGAGGGCATCGAGTACGAGGAGCGCCTCGAGCTGCTGGACGCGGTCACCTACCCGCGGCCGCAGGCCGATCTCCTGGAGGCCGCCTACAACATTTACCGGCAGGGTCATCCCTGGATCGCCGACTACGAGGTGGCGCCCAAGTCGGTCGCCCGGGACATGTTCGAGCGGGCGATGACCTTCACCGAGTACGTCAGCTTCTACAACCTGTCCCGCTCCGAGGGACTGGTGCTGCGCTACCTGGCCGACGCCTATAAGGCGCTGCGCCAGACCGTGCCCGAGGAGGCCAGGACCGAGGAACTCGCCGACCTCATCGAGTGGCTCGGCGAGCTGGTCCGCCAGGTCGACTCCAGCCTGATCGACGAGTGGGAGCGGCTGCGCAACCCGGCCGCCGAGCGGGTGGCGCCGGTCGACGAGAAGCCGCCCGCCGTGACCAGCAACCGGCGCGCGTTCCGCGTCCTGGTGCGTAACGCCCTCTTCCGCCGGGTGGAGCTGGCCGCCGCGCGGCACTGGGAGGAACTGGGCGAGCTGGACGCCGCGTCCGGCTGGGACGCGGCTGCGTGGGCGGAGGCCCTGCAGCCTTACTTCGAGGAGCACGACGAGATCGGCACGGGACCCGACGCCCGCGGGCCCGCGCTGCTGATCATCGACGAGGGCCCGCGCGCGTGGGCCGTGCGGCAGATCTTCGATGACCCCGCCGGCGACCATGACTGGGGCTTCAGCGCGACCGTCGACCTGGCTGCCTCCGATGAGGCGGGCATTGCCGTAGTAACGGTCACCGCCGCCGGTCAGCTCTAGCCCGCGGCTGCCCTCCGGGCGCGCGCATGCCGAGCCTCAGGGGGCGGCCCCAGGGCCTGGCGGGACCGACAAGGCGAGCTCCGGATGACCAACGGCCTGTACGGGCACGTTCAGGACCCGCCGCAGCCGGGCCTCGAGGCTGCGCCGGCCAATTCTGGCCAGCGGCGAGCGCCGGTCGGTCAGCAGGAGCAGCACCCGGTCGTAGGAGCCGGCCTCGGCCTTACGTCGCACTATCTGGTAGGGCTCGCCTGTGGCAATATCGCCAATCGCGTGGAGGCCCAGCGTGCGAAGCTGCTGCCGGGCACGGTCGAGTCGCTGGCGGGCACTGTCTGAGGGGTTATAGGGCTCCGGCAGCGGACCCGTGCCGTCAGCCCCCACTCCCAGGGCCTGGCCCACGGGGTTAGAGAACCTGGACGGGCGGCGGGGCTCATTGATCAGGGCCACTATCTCGACCTCGATCGAGCCGGGGCTGTTGGCCGCGACCAGCGATTCCAGGAACGCCCAGTCGCGCGCATCGTTCCCGCCCAGCAGTTCGTCACCAATGACGACCAGTAGCCGCATACCTCACCGTGGTACACCCGGAATGGCTGCCGCGCAAGGCGCGCGCGGCCGCGCGCGCCTCGCCTCGCCTCGCCAAACCCTGAGCGTCAGGACTAGCCGCTACGCGGCTGCGGGCTCGAGAATCACGACATCGGCAGCGTGGGATGCCTCCGGTACCGGCTCGCCTGCCTGCTTAAGCATGGCGATGTGCGCGGCCATGGCCTCAATCATCAGCCGCTCAGTCTCCGGCCGCCTATCTCCGGCGGCGATCACTCCCGGCAGGTCCGGGGAGTACGCCGAGTAGCCCGACTCATCGCCGCCCTCAAAGACGACCACGTTCCATAGCAGGGCGTCGCGACTGCGGCGGTCCCCTTCCAGCTCGCTAGCCGAAACGCCGCTGGTGAGTACCCGGGCCTGCTGCGCCGCATCGATCATCTCGGTGAGCAGAAGGATGTCACGCTGCATATACGGATTGCATCTCAGCCAGGACCGCCGGCCGGAGCAGCGGGTGCAGGCCGCGCAAGGACACCAGATCTACTGGACGACCCAGGAGCTCCGCGAGCTCATCGGCGAGCTGCTCGATCTCCCAGCCCAGGCGACGCCCGGACCGGAGGGTGTAAAGAATGTCAATGTCGCTATCCGGCCGAGCCGTGCCGCGAGCCCGCGAGCCGAAGACCTTCAGCTCGGCGATGCCGTACCTGTCACAGATAGCGGACAGCCGTGCCTCGTCGACCTCCACGCCCAAGACTGTTAGCACCAGCCCAGGTTATCCCTAGACCCGCAGCCGGCCCTGGCAGCAACGCCGTGAGCAGGTATCAGCAACGGACTTCAGATCTCTCCTCGGGCGGCCCGGCTCATGAGCGGGCCCGGCAGGCCTTCGGCATCCGTGCCGCCCCTCAAGCGACGGCCACGACGGCGGTGGGCCACTCCAGCTGTTCCAGCAGCAGGAGATGCCCGGCCACGACGTAGTTACCCTGACCCTGGCTCGTGACGCCCTTCGGGGAAGGACCTCACATTGCTCAGCGCTAGCTGGCGGCCCGGCCAGGTGACCGAGGGCCAGCCACCAGCACCAGCCAGATCACGTTGAGGATGGTCCTCATCACGCACTCCCCCTTGCTCGCGGCCTGGCCACCTACCCCACGACGCAGCCGCTGCTGTTCCCGCTCTGCGGGAATGCCCGGGCCAGCGCGTCAGCAATCATCTTCGCCCGGGCCGCGTAGCCAGCCGAGGTGTAATGAATCCCGTCCGAGATGAACCACCTGGCCTTGACCACGGACGCCCAGTCGTAGATCCGCATGTTGGGGTAGCGGGCGCAGGCCTGCACCAGCGCGCGGTTCCACCGCAGCATGCTCGACTCGGCGTAGGGACCGCTGACGAGCAGGGACTTCACGTTGACCCACATGACCGGCTCGCCGTGAGCGGCCGACATCATCCGCTGGATGCGGGTCATCAGGCTGACGAGCGACCCGGCGGCGACGTCAGCGGTGTCGTCGGTTCCCAGGGCGATCACCCAGCAGCCCTGAAATCCCTCCCTGACCAAGGCGCGGGCCGCGTCGTAGCCGTTGACCTCACCCGGCAGCACCTCGACCACCGACCGCGCGCCCTGGATGTCGGTCCGGACCGACTGCACGCCGACGTCCTCATAGCGGGCGGGGATCCGGTCCGCCGGGTTCGGCAGGTAGGCCGCCGAGACCAGGCCGTCCGAGGTCGAGTCGCCGATGTGCGCGACCGCGCGGCAGGACGTGCGCAGCGGGGGGCCGCCGGGAGTGCCGGGCGACGCGGACGGCGTCACCGCCGCGAACTGGGGCCCGGTCTTCGCGGCCGGCCGGGCAGCCCCCGGCCGGGCAGCCCCCGGCCGGCCAGCCGCCTGGCCGCGCGGTGACTGGCCGGCGGCCGAGTTGGTAATCACCGACTTGCTGGTCAGCGGCAAGGCGGAGCCGGCGGCCAGGTAGGGGCTGTTCCCGCCCGGCGCCGGGCCGGGACTGACCAGGCCGGCGGCGGCTACGACCAGCACCGCGGCGCCCCCCGCTACCGCCGCGATGCGGCCCAGCCCGGCCATACTGCGCAGCCGCACCGTGCCGCCCGGCCCCGCCGCGCGGCCCCGCCGCGCCGTGCTGCCCGCCTCGGCGGGACGGAGCCGCCAGTCAGCCGGCCGGACCCGGGTCCGCAGCCGGCCCAGGGCACCGTGCCGGACCGGTTCCTCGATGAACCGCCAGGACAGCGCGGCCAGTAGCACGCTGGCCGCTACCTGCGCCGCGGCGCGCGGCAGGTCCTCGCCGGTATTCGCCGGCGTGGTCAGCACGATGATCGGATAGTGCCACAGGTAGATGCCGTAAGAGCGAGCACCGATCCAGCGCAGCGGCGCCCAGCCCAGGGCCAGCCCGACCCGGCTGCCCGGGCACGCGGCGGCGGCGACCACCGCCGCGGACGCAGCCGACAGCGCGACCATGCCGCCTCGGTAGGCGAACGGCGAGTACTGGCCCACGCGCCAGATCATCAGCCCGATCACCGCCAGCCCGGCGACTCCCGCGCCGTCGGCCAGCAGCCGGGTCAGCCGCCGGGGCTGCTCCCGCAAGCGCCGGCCGGCCCGCCCGGCGCAGGCCATGGCGAGCGCCGCGCCGACCAGCAGCCCGAAGGCGCGCGTGTCGGTGCCCTCGTAGACCCGGGTGGGATCCAGGCCGGGCTGGTACAGCCGGAGCATCAGGACCGCGGACGCCGCCGCCAGGGCGAGCGTCGGCAGCGCCAGCCAGGTGACCGCGCCCGGGCGCCGCTTGCGGACGCACAGCAGGCCGAGCAGCAGCAGCGCGGGCCAGATCAGGTAGAACTGCTCCTCCACCGCCAGCGACCACAGGTGATCCAGTGGCGCGGGTGGGGCGAACCTGGCGAAGTAGGACTGCCGCGAGGAGATCAGGTACCAGTTGCTGGTGTAGGTCACGGCGCCTGCCACCGCCGTCCGCAGGCCGGCCAGCCGCGCCCGGTCCAGGAGCGTGACCCAGGCCGTCACCACCGCCAGCATCACGAACAGGGCGGGCAGGAGCCGGCGGCCCCGGCTGAGCCAGAAGTCCTTCAGCTGCAGCCGGCCGCCGGCCGACCACTGGCTCAGCAGCAGGCTCGTGATGAGGTAGCCGCTCAGGGTGAAGAACACCCCGACCCCCAATAAGCCCCCGAGGGCCCATCCGAGCTGCTCGTGATAGGCAATGACCGCGAGCACCGCCAGTGCGCGCAGTCCGTCGAGACCTGGCAGGTAGCGCTGCCCGGAGCGCGCCGGCTTTGGCATGTTCCCCCCTCGCCGCGGCCCCCGCCGACTCGGCTTCGGGCAGGATCCTGCTGCCGCGGACAGCATCTCACTACCCAGAGTTATGTAATGACTACTTATTGTAGTGGAATGGATCTGGAAGGCAGCTCGCCACGCGGTGGGCCCCGGCGCTAGGCGGCGACGTGCAGGCGGCTGCGGCTGTCCGCGGGGAACGCCCTGGCGAGGGCATCCGCAATGGCCCGGGCCCGGGCCGCGCAGCCCGCCGAGTTGTAGTGAATGCCGTCCGGCAGGAACCAGCCTGGCTGCGCCGCCGCGGCCCAGTTGAAGATCCGCATGTTCGGGTAGGCGGCCAGCGCGCCCGCCAGCATGTCGTCCCAGAGCCGCTCGTGGGACTCGGCCCACGGGCCGCCGGACAGCAAGGTTCGCGTGCTGACCCACAGGACGGGCTCGCCGTGGGCCACGGACATCATCCGGTCGATCCGGGCCCGGAGCCCGACCGCGGAGCCCACGGACACGTTGGCGGTGTCATTGGTGCCGAGCGCGAACACCCAGCAGCCCCGGAATCCCGCGCTGCGCCAGGCGCGGCCCACGTTGTAGCCGTTGACCTGGCCGGGCAGCACTTCCACGATCGAGCGTCCGCCGGAGCCGTCCACCCGCAGGCTGCGGACCCGGCATGCTCCGGGCACCGGCGGACCTGCATCCGGCGCTTAGAAGAACTCCGATGACGCTGGCCGTTATTTCATTTTCCGTCACCGACTGTGACGAACCGTGGCCGCGCCGGGCGGCTCACAGCCCGAGCAGGGACTCCAGGCCGACCGTCAGGCCGGCCGGCAGCGACTCCGCGCCACGCACCGCCAGCAGTACGCCGGGCATGAACGAGGCCCGGTCCAGCGAGTCGTGCCGGATCGTCAGCACCTCGCCGTGGCCGCCGAGGAGCACCTCCTGGTGTGCGACCAGCCCGGCGAGCCGGACGGAATGCACGTGGACCCCGTCCAGCACCGCCCCGCGCGCCCCGTCGGCCTGGGACACCGTGGCGTCCGGCGAGGGCGGCAGCCCCGCGCCGGACCTGGCCTGCTCGATCATCGCGGCCGTCCGCGTGGCCGTGCCGGATGGCGCGTCTGCCTTGCCGGCGTGATGCATCTCGATGACCTCGGCCGACTCGAAGAACGGGGCCGCCTGCTCGGCGAATCGCATCATCAGCACGGCGCCCACCGAGAAGTTCGGCACGACGAGCACCCGGCTGCCGGGCGTCTCATCGAGCCACTGCCCCACCTCCGCGAGCCGGCCGGCGTCGAAGCCAGAGGTCCCGACGACGACGCAGAGCCCGTGGCCGACGCACCAGCGCAGGTTCGCCATGACGGCGCCGGGATGGGTGAAGTCGACGACCACATCACAACTGGCCAGCGGGTCCAGTGAGTCTCCGACGTCCACCTGGGCGGACAGCGCCAGGTCATCGGCGGCCTCGATCGCGCCGCAGGCCTGCGACCCCATGCGCCCACGGGCGCCCAGCACCCCGACCTTGATCATCGCATCCTCGCTCACCGCTCGCGTGCCTGGCTACCGGCCGATCCTAGTCACCAGGCCGGGCCATCGACGGCGAGCCCGGAAAGCGCAGGCCGGCCCGAGGGTGACCTCGGGCCGGCCTGCGCGCAGCCAGAATTCTGGCCTGGTAACGGATCAGTCCATCGCCGCGGTGACGAAAGCGCCCGGGTCGTCGTAGGGACCCACCACGGCCAGCGCCTTGGGCTGGCCCAGCACAGTGGCCGCGATGTCCCGGACGTCCTGGCCGGTGACCGCCTCGATCGAGGCGAGCACCTCGTCGACTGGCTCCAGCCGCGGGTGCACCAGCTCGGACTTGCCGAGCCTGCTCATCCGGGACGAGGGATCTTCCAGGCCGAGCACGATCGAGCCGCGCAGCTGGCCCTTCCCGCGCTCCAGCTCCTCCTCGGTGAGGCCGTCGGCGATCACCTTGGCGATCTCTTCCCGGCAGATAGCCAGCACCTCGTCGGCCTTGGCCGGCAGGCAGCCCGCGTAAATGCCCCACAGCCCGGTCTCCGCATGCTGGGAGCTGAAGCTGTAGACCGAGTAGGCCAGGCCGCGCTTCTCCCGGACTTCCTGGAAGAGCCGCGACGACATGCCGCCGCCCAGCGCCGAGTTCAGCACGCCGAGCGCGAACCGCCGGTCGTCCCCGCGAGCCAGCCCGGAGCAGCCGAGCACCAGGTTGGCCTGCTCGATGGGCCGGGAGACCAGCCGCACGCCGGTGCCGTGGCCGTCACCGGCGGAAGAACCGCCCAGCCGCGGCGGGGCCGGCTGGCGGTCGCCGGTCAGCGCCGGGCCGAACGCCGCGCGGACGAGCTCGACCACCCGGTCGTGATCGAGGCTGCCCGCCGCGGCCACGACCAGGTTGTCCGGGGTGTACCGGGTCCGGTAGTGCTCGAAGATCCGGTCCCGGGTGATGGAGTTGATCGAGTCCACCGTGCCCAGGATGGGACGGCCGAGCGGAGTGTCACCGAAGAGCTGCTCCGAGAACGCCTCGTGGACCAGGTCCGCCGGGTCGTCCTCGTTCATGGCGATCTCTTCGAGGATCACGCCGCGCTCCGCATCGACGTCCTGCGGGGCGATCAGCGAGCTGTGCACCATGTCCGACAGCACGTCGATGGCGAGCGGCAGGTCGGAGTCGAGGACCCGCGCGTAGTAGCAGGTGTACTCCTTGGCGGTGAACGCGTTCAGCTCGCCGCCGACCGCATCCATCGCCGCCGAGATCTCCAGCGCGCTCCGCCGCGACGTGCCCTTGAACAGCAGGTGCTCGAGGTAGTGCGTCGCCCCGGCGTGGGGCCGGTCCTCGTCGCGCGAGCCGACGCCGGCCCAGATGCCCAGGGCCGCCGACCGGACCGCAGGCAGCGACTCGGTGATGACCCGCAGGCCGCCGGGCAGGACCGAGCGACGTACGCCCGAGTCACTGGCCGGCGGCCGCTCGCCGCCTGTCATCATGAGTTACCGGATCCGCCGCTGCCGGCCCCCCCGGACCCGCCACGGCTGCGCTGCCGGCTGCGGGGCCGGTCGCCGCCGCCCTCGCCGCCACGGTCGCGGTCACCACGGTCGCGGTCACCACGGGCGGAGTCACCACGGGGCCCGCGGTGCTCGTCACCGCCACCGCCGAGGTCCTCGCCCGCGGCCTCGCGCTCGACGACCTCGACCGGCACCAGCGACAGCTTGCCGCGGTCGTCGACCTCGCGGATCTCGACCTGGATCTTGTCGCCGACCTTCACCACGTCGTCCACGTTGTCGATCCGGGCGCCGCCGTGCAGCTTGCGGATCTGGGTGATGTGCAGCAGCCCGTCCTTGCCGGGCAGCAGCGAGATGAACGCGCCGAACGTGGTCGTCTTCACCACGGTGCCGAGGAAGCGCTCGCCGACCTCCGGGATGTGCGGGTTCGCGATCGCGTTGATCATCGTGCGCGCGGCCTCGGCGGAAGTGCCGTCGGTAGCCCCGATGTAGATGGTGCCGTCGTCCTCGATCGTGATCTCGGCGCCGGTCTCGTCCTGGATCGAGTTGATCATCTTGCCCTTAGGCCCGATAACCTCGCCGATCTTGTCCACCGGAACGTGGACGGTGATGATGCGCGGCGCGTTGTCGCTCATCTCGCCCGGCTCGTCGATCGCCTCGCGCATGACCTCGAGGATGGTCAGCCGGGCGCCGCGGGCCTGCCGGAGCGCGGCACCCAGCACCGAGGCCGGGATGCCGTCCAGCTTGGTATCCAGCTGCAGGGCGGTGATGACGTCCTGGGTGCCGGCCACCTTGAAGTCCATGTCGCCGAAGGCATCCTCGGCGCCGAGGATGTCGGTCAGCGTCACGAACTCGCCGCCCTCATGGATGAGGCCCATGGCGATGCCCGCGACCATGCCCTTGAGCGGCACGCCCGCATCCAGGAGCGACATCGTGGACGCGCAGACCGAGCCCATCGAGGTGGAGCCGTTGGAGCTGAGCGCCTCGGACACCTGCCGGATCGCGTAGGGGAACTCCTCGCGGGTCGGCAGCACCGGCAGCAGGGCACGCTCGGCGAGCGCGCCATGGCCGATCTCGCGCCGCTTGGGCGAGCCCACCCGGCCGGTCTCGCCGGTGGAATACGGCGGGAAGTTGTAGTTGTGCATGTAGCGCTTGGTGCGCTCGGGGTTGAGCGTGTCGATCATCTGCTCCATCCGGAGCATGTTCAGCGTGGTCACACCGAGGATCTGGGTCTCGCCGCGCTCGAACAGCGCGGAGCCGTGCACTCGGGGCAGCACCCCGGCCTCGGCCGAGAGCTGCCGGATGTCGGCCAGGCCACGGCCGTCGATACGGACGCCGTCCCGGATAACCCGCTCGCGGACCAGCTTCTTGGTCAGCGCGCGGAACGCGCCGCTGATCTCCTTCTCGCGGCCCTCGAACTGGGTGGCGAGCTTCTCGGTCGCCAGCGCCTTGACCCGGTCGGTCTCGGCGTCGCGCTCCTGCTTGCCGGGGATGGTCAGCGCCTGGGCCAGCTCCTCGGAGACATCGGCGGCCACGGCGTCGTAGACGTCCTGGCTGTAGTCGAGGAAAGTCGGGAACTCGCGCGTCTCCTTGGCGGCGACGCGGGCGACCTCGGACTGGCCCTGGCAGAGCGCCCGGATGAACGGCTTGGCCGCCTCCAGGCCCTGGGCGATCGTCTCCTCGGTCGGGGCGACGGCCCCGCTGCCGGAGTCGGCCAGCAGCGGGAGGGTGTGCGGGGTGGACTCGGCCTCGACCATCATGATCGCTACCTCGCCGTCCTCCAGCACTCGGCCGGCCACCACCATGTCGAAGGTGGCCTCCGCGAGCTGGGAGTAGTTCGGGAAGCCGACCCACTGGCCCTTGATCAGCGCGACACGAACGCCGCCGATCGGCCCGGAGAACGGCAGCCCGGACAGCTGCGTCGACAGCGAGGCCGCGTTGATCGCGACCACGTCATACAGGTGATCGGGATGCAGGGCCATGATCGTCTCGACGACCTGGACCTCGTTGCGCAGCCCTTTCACGAACGAGGGCCGCAGGGGCCGGTCGATCAGGCGGCAGGTGAGAATCGCGTCCTCAGACGGACGGCCCTCACGACGGAAAAACGAGCCGGGGATCCGGCCCGCCGCGTACATGCGCTCCTCGACGTCCACCGTCAGCGGGAAGAAGTCGAGATTGTCCTTGGGATGCTTGGACGCGCTCGTGGCGGACAGCACCATCGTCTCGTCATCGAGATAGACGACGGCCGATCCGCCCGCGAGCTTGGCCAGGCGGCCAGTCTCGAACCGGAGCTTATGTACGCCAAAAGAGCCGTTGTCAATAGTGACCTCGGCGCTATAGACACCCTCCACGGGTGAGACCTCCTTGGATGAGGTCCCGCGCCTGCCCGCCGCCAGTGGAGCGCCATGCCAGCCAGCTAGCTGGGTAATGCTGCCGGCCGGTCTTCGATTGAAGCTCTCGGCCCCGCGAGGCGCGCTGAGCGCCCGCCGGACCCGAGAACCACTACCGAGGACCGGCCCTATGGGCGCTGTCAGCGCTCCGGGCCGGAGCCGCGGGACGTCGTTCGTTTGTGGTGTGTATTCAGTTGTCGCCGCTGATGCCGCGCGTCTCAGCGGACGCGCGGCCCCTCAGGACGTGTGCAACGCAGCCAACCTACCTGCGCAGCCCGAGCTTCTCGATCAGCGCGCGGTAACGGCTGATGTCCTTGCGGGCCAGGTACTGCAGCAGGCGCCTGCGGCGGCCCACGAGCAGCAGCAGCCCGCGTCGGCTGTGGTGGTCGTGCTTGTGCACCTTGAGGTGCTCGGTCAGGTCGTTGATCCGCCTGGTCAGCAGCGCGACCTGGACTTCCGGCGAGCCGGTGTCACCCTCATTGGTCGCGTGACCGGCGATAATCTCAGTCTTCACCGTGGTGTCGAGCGGCACGTTGCTCCCTCGTGTTGCGTCGTTCTCCGGCACCCAGGGGGGATCCTGGGACCAGTCGGGATACGGAGACGGCCGTGCATCGCAATGCCGTGCAAGCTCTCCAGATGGTCAGCCGCCTGAGGGCGCAGCCAACCGGGCCTAATACTCCAGCCGACTTCATACGGTATCACGCCAGCGCGTCACTCGGGCCCGCCGGCGAGAGCTGCCCGTTACCCGATCGTTACGAACTTTCCCGACCTGGCAGCCGGCGGCCGCGTGTAAAGCTCGTCTGGATTCCGGCGCGCCACCCCGAGGAGGCCGCAGTGCGCCATCGCGGCGAGTTCGGTGACTTCTACGAGGCCAACTACGGGCGGATCGTGGCCATGACCGCCGCCCTGCTCGGTGACCGGCATGAGGCCGAGGACGTGGCCCAGGAGGCCTTCGCCCGCGCGCTGACCCGGTGGTCCCGGCTGGCCGGATACGAGCTGCCCGAGGCCTGGGTCCGGCGGGTGGCGCTGCGGATCGCGATCGACTCCGGCCGCCGGCGGCGGCGCGCCCGGGCCACGGCGGCGCGGCTGGAGGGACAGCGGCAGTCGCCGGGCCCCGAGCCCGGCGACGCGATCGGCTTCACTGCCCTCGAGGCCGCGCTGCTCAGGCTGCCGCTGCGGGAGCGCGAGGTGCTCGTCCTGCATTACCTCGCTGACCTGCCGGTCGAGGCGATCGCCCGGGACTGCGGCCTGCCCCCGGCACGGTCAAGACGCGGCTGGCGGCCAGCACCTGGAGCAGGAACTAGCGCAGTCCCCGGAGGCGGTGGCGTGATGACCGATCAGCAGCTACGCGAGCAGTTCGACGACTGGGCCCGGCCGCTGCGCGGCACCGTGCCGCCCCCGGTCACCGTCATCCGCCGCCGGGCCCGGCAGCGCACAGCCCGGCGGCCGCCTCGGCTGCCTCCGCGCTGGCCGTAGCCGGCCTGATCACTGGGCTGGTCGTCAGCGGCCTGCCCTTCGGCTCCCCGCCCGCCCGGCCGCCTGCCCAGCAGGCGGGGACCCGCGCCCGGTATCCGTTCCCGCCCGGAAATCCCTTCCTGCTCACGATCGGCACGTCTCGCGGCCGGGCGGTCATCCACGACCTGCGTACTGGCCGGGCGCGGGTTATCGTCCCGCCGGGCCGGGGCGGCTGGTTCACGTGGGTGGCGGCGGCCGCCAGCGACCGGCTCTTCGTCCTGGCCGATCAGGCCGGCCGCGCTGGCGTGGCTGATTTCTACGCGCTGCGGCTCGGCCCGGCCGGGCAGGTGGTCTCGCTGCGCCGCGTGCCGCGGCTCCCGGCAGTGGACGGCCAGATCTACGGCCTGGCCGTCAGCGCAGACGGCAGCGAGTTCGCCGTGGCCACCATGCCGCGGGTACCAGGCTCGGGCTCCGTGCGCGTCTCGGTGTTCGGGCCCACGAGCGCGGTCACCTCCCGCTCGTGGGCCGCTGTGGCGGGCGCGGCCAGCACGCTGTCCTGGGCCAGCGGCGGCAGGCTCGCCTTCTACTGGGGAGATGCCCGGCGGCCGGCCCGGTCCGGGCTGCGGATCCTCAGCACGGCGGGTCGGCTGGGCGGTGAGCAGGGCGCGCCGGGCGGCGGAGACACGTCACTGCTCAGCCAGTCACGCCTCGCCGTCGCCGCCCAGAATCACTCCGGCAGCGCCCAGATCACTGCGGACGGGTCCATGGTGCTGACCGCCGCGGCGGAGGCCAGCTCGGGGCCGGCCGCGGCGCAGACGCGGCTCGGTGAGTTCTCAGCGGCGTCGGGGCGGCTGCTGCGCTGGCTCCCGTTGACCGGCCAGAACACTGGCGTGACCTACTGCGGCGTGCTGTGGGCCAGTCGCGCCGACAGCAAGCTGATCACTCAATGCGGGGACGTTCAGGAGGAGATCAACGGCAGCCACGTGACCCGCATCCGCCTCCCGGTGATCATCGAGGACTCGGTGGTCGGATATCAGAACAGCTTCGCCTGGTGAGCATTGCCTAGCCACGCAGGCTAACCGCCGGGCCGGTCCCGCAGGACTTCGCGGGCGGCGGTCACGTCCTGGCGCATCTGGCTGATCAGTTCCGCCACCGAGTCGAACCGCGCCTGGCCGCGGAGCCGGGTGACGAAGTCCGCCGCCATCTGGGTGCCGTACAGGTCGAGGTCGTCACGGTCCAGGGCATAGGCCTCCACCGTCTGCTCCCGGCCGTCGAAGGTGGGATTGGTACCGACCGAGATCGCGGCCGGCCACCGCTCCCGCTCCTCGCCCTCGCCGTCGAGGCTGACCAGCCAGCCGGCGTAGACGCCGTCCGCGGGGATGGCCGTGTGCGGCAGCGTCTGCAGGTTGGCCGTCGGGAAGCCGAGCGCGCGACCGCGCTGCTGGCCGCGGACGACGACCCCTTCGACCCGGTGCGGCCGGCCGAGGTCCCGCGCGGCGCCGGCCACGTCACCGGAGCTGAGCAGCTCCCGGATGGCGGTCGAGGAGATGGTCGTGCCCCCGTCGGTCAGCAGCGGCACGCCCTCGGCCGTGAACTCGTACTTCTCGCCGAGCTCGGCCAGCAGGGCCACGTCGCCGGCGGCCCGGTGGCCGAAGCGGAAGTTCTCCCCCACCACCACGTGAGCCGCGTGCAGCCGGTCCACCAGCACCGCCCGGACGAACTCGTCGGGGCCGAGCTGGGAGACCTCGTAGGTGAAGGGCAGCACGCAGACGGCGCTGACGCGCAGGCCGGCCAGCAGCTGGCAGCGGCGCCGCACCGTGCACAGGAGCGGCGGGTGGGAACCGGGCCGGACGACCTCATCCGGATGCGGGTCGAAGGTGACGACGACCACGGGCAGCCCCAGCTCCCGGGCGGCGGCCACCGCCCGCGCGACGATGCGCTGGTGGCCGAGGTGCACGCCGTCGAACACGCCCACGATGACCACGCAGGCGCCCCAGTCCGCGGGCACCTCCTCCGGGCCCTGCCACCGCTGCATCTGCGGTCCCCCTATCGATCTGGTCTGCGGTCTACGGCGGTGTTCCAAGCCTCCCACGCGGCCGGGCCAGGCGGCACTCCCGGGCAACCTCGCCGCCGGGGCGCCCGACCGGGTGGCCGGGCGACCTAGCCGGTGAAGACGGCGAGCGACCGGGCCTGGCCGCCTTCCTCGGTGAGCAGCGCGATCAGTGACCCGTCCGGGGCGAAGGCCGCGACCGGGCCGGCGGCACCCAGGGCGGGCAGCCGTCCGCCGTGGCCCACCTGGCGGGCCTCGTCGGCGGTGAGATCCCGGCGGGCGAAGGCAGCGGCTGCCGCCTGGGCCAGCGGGATCACCGACCACGAGGCGGCCAGGTCCTCCAGCGTCACGGCGTCGCCGGCCAGGTAGGGTCCCACCCGGGTCCGGCGCAGCGCGGTCAGGTGCCCGCCGACCCCGAGCGCGTCGCCCAGGTCGCGGGCGATGGCCCGGATGTAGGTCCCGCTAGAGCAGGTCACCTCGATGTCGAAGTCCAGCAGGTCGCCGCGCTCGTCGCTGACCCGGCGCACGGCCACGATCTCCAGGGACGAGATCGTCACCGGCCGGGCCGGGAGGTCGGGCGGCGCGCCCTGGCGAGTCAGCCGGTACGCGCGCTGCCCGGCCACCTTGATCGCGCTGATGCCCGGCGGCACCTGCATGATCTCGCCGCTAAGCGCGGCGGCGGCGGCGCGCAGCGCCTCCGGCGTCACGTCCGTGGCCGGGACCCGGGCCAGGATCTCGCCCTCGGCGTCGTCGGTATCGGTGCGCTGGCCGAGGCGGACCGTGCCGCGGTACTCCTTCTGGGTCAGCGCCAGGTGGCCGAGCAGCCGGGTCGCCTTCTCCACCCCGACGACCAGCACGCCGGTCGCCATGGGGTCCAGGGTGCCCGCGTGACCCACCCGCCGGGTGCCCGCCAGCCGCCGGACCCGCGCCACGACGTCGTGCGAGGTGAGCCCGGCCGGCTTGTCCACGATCACCAGGCCACTGGGCGCGGTCATGCCGTGGTCATCCCCCGAGCCGCTCGCGCAGGATCGCCATGGCCGCCGTGGCCGAGCCGCCCGCGGTGAAGCCGGCGGCCCGGGCGTGGCCNCCCCCGCCCAGGGCCTTGCAGGCGCGCCCGACGTCGACGCGCCCCTTGGAGCGGGTCGAGATCAGCCAGTCGCCGTTGTCGGCCTCCTTGAGCACCACGGCCACCTCGGCCTCGTCGGTGCGCCGCAGCACGTCGATCACCGGCTCGACCGCGTCCAGCGGCATGCCGCCCCGGGCGCGATCGGCCCTCGTGACGGCGGCCCAGACCAAGCCGAGGCCG
>JGI20205J14842_1000011_pt1 | contig 41854 bp, 44 predicted proteins | sample NGESurshal092012_2_FD_14842 | JGI IMG/M metagenome (IMG submission 14842) | reverse complement strand
AAATGTCCTATGACTCCCCTGTTTGCCAAATCAGGAATAGTATTTTTCTCTTCCATTTCATCTACCCGCGCCACAATAAAATCTTCCTGCTCTGTCGTTTTTGGAATTGACTTTTTTTCATTCAGGATCCAATTCGCAAAGCTTTTTAAATCGCCATCCGTTTGATTTTCCTTAAAATCTTTCCATTTGGAAATTAATAAAATCAGATCTTCATACCATTTTTTCATGAGGTGTAATAGAAATTAGTTGCAGAGAATTTGATAATTTTTTTTGAAAATTCAAGGTAAGATTATTTTGTAATAAAGGCAATTAATGAAGATAAACCGTATCAATATGATATGATACGGTTTAATCTTCATTTATTCCCCCGGGAATTTTTTTAAAAGGTGTTTTTCAATAGGCAAATAATTTTTAATTATGGAAGCAATACCTGGTCTATTACATGTATAACACCATTGGTAGCAACAATATTGGCAGCTATAATATTAGAAGGAGATGTATTACTCATGCCTTTAACAGTAGCACCTGAAGATGTTAGGCCAATGGTAACTTTTTCTCCATTTAGAGTTGTTGCCTGTTCTCCGTTGGTTAAATCTGAAGAAAATACACGTGCGCCAATTACATGATAAGTAAGAATACTAGTCAATGTAGCTGGAGATGCTGCCTGGATAGAAGCGATGGTCGGAAACCCTGCAGCCCTGAACGCATTGTTTGTTGGGGCAAATACAGTCAATGGACCTGATCCGGATAATGCTCCCTGCAAATTTGCTGTTACAACTGCAACAACTAAGTAGGAAAGACTGGTATCAGCCTGCGCCATTTGAACAATGTTTCCGGAAGGAGGCATCAATACGGTCCCTATTACATGAATTACTCCATTGGAGGCTTGTACATTTGCCTGTATTACCTGAACGCCATTTACAAAAACACCATTTGAATTGTTAGTTACATACAAAGTATCTCCGTTGGCTGCCACTACAGCGGCATCCGGTCCAGCTGGCACTTGCGAAGCCAAAATTTTGGAAGTAATTGTATGGTAAAGTAAGATATTTTTCACCTGGGTTGAAGTTAAACCTGCAAGCACACCCGATGTAATACCGGCAGTTGTAAAAGCTTCATTGTTTGGTGCGAAAACAGTAAACGGGCCAGTACTTTCAAGTGTAGATGATAATCCGGCTTTCATTACGGCAGCATTTAACGTTGAAAAATCTGGAGTAGAGGATACTATCCCATCAATAGTGTTGTCTGTTTTAATGTTATTATCCTTTTTACATGCACTTAATGAAAATAAAAGAATGGCTGCGCCAAGTAAAATTGGCGTACGCAATGAACTAAAATGTTGTTTCATGAATTTTTTTTAAGGTTTGAAATTTTTTTATTGTTTAGCAAATGTAACGAAAACATTATAATTACAAAATAAATTATTATGTTATCGTAATAATATTTTGTTAAGCTATATCTATTATATGTTTCAGAAGGAATAAATTATTACTCAGTTTGCAAAAAAGAAGGATAATTATGAATTATTTTCATTTGAATAAAGCAAATAATTCATTTATGAGATTTTAAAATAATAGCAAAAATCTCAGATTAAGTCAAACAAATTTTTGGAGAAATGCAGAATCAGAAATAAATAAAATGAACTCAAATTATTTTCTTTGAATCACTTTTTCCAGGGATTGGTTTCGCGGTTAATATAACCATGAATTGCGATATTTATAAATAAGATAATTGCTACTACAAAAGGCGATATCACCAAAGATTCCGCAACATTCCAGTTAGCTATAGCAATGGCCACTAAAGCCCAAACACCTACTATCGCAAATTCCCGCATGTTGCGTTTCCAGGTTATATATAAATTTAAAATTCCTGCCACACAAATCATAAGGATGGTCCATCCAATTTGAGTGATTCCAAATCCGTTCCAATTTATTTTAGTTAAATATGCGGCTACGTCTGCTATAAGCGCCACACTGATCCACCCCGAATAAATACAAAACGGCCACCACACAAAAGCAATTTTCTTAAGAGGAAGATCATCTAATTCCATTCGGGTATTTAAAATTATTTTCACCAAAGAAATCAACATTATAATCATTATGATCACGGTAAGTCCTGTATAATCGTAAAGCCATGCTATTACCCAACATGAATTGGCGATACATGAAATAACGAACCACCATCCGATTTCTAAAACAGGCCACTCATCTTCTACTTTTTTAAAAAGGCCGCGACCTGTATAAATCACAAAGGCTAATAATCCAAGATAGATCAATCCCCATATTGAAAATGCATATCCTGAGGGTGTAAAGTAATTTTGGTATTTGCCTGATATTTGAGCGACTGTTTTGCCATTAAAAACACCTGTATTGGAAAGATAATTAATAATAATAGTGGATACGAGAGCGAAGCCGTTAGCTATTTGTAATGTCTTTTTCATGTTAGATATTTAAACGGGTTAATAATTTATTTGAGATAATCTACATCGAATTTTAAAGCTTTAATTGACAATCCTGGCAGTAGAACAACAAATAATTACAATTCCTGTTTTATTGCAATTCTTCTAAAAATGATGAAGGGGCTTTAGGGGTAGATTGTATAATTCTTTCCCTGAATTCCTTCTTACGCAACAATTGTAAATAGATAAATAAATTCAAAATAATTAATTCAAATCCATAAAAAATATCTTCGACAGGTATAGTAAACAAACGAATATTGAGGTTTTCTTCATTATTATATCTCACTACAGGTTCTTCCAGACCTGAGCCTGTAAGGATTCCATTCACTATCAAAAATGGAATAATTAAAATTAAATACACGCTTATTGCTTTACCAAGCCAATTGACTTTTAATACAAATTTCAAAAAGAGACAAACAAAAGCCGTGCTAATAAATGTAACAGAAGTATAAAGTTTGTCGAGAAAAATAAAACCGGTTATCAATAATGATATAGAAAGCACAATACAAAAAATATTTTCAGCCTGGGGTTTCCAGGATAGATTATAAAATTTATTGAGACAATAATAAGTAAAGATGCAGGAGAATGGAATACAAATGAAAAATAAAATTTCTTCTATGGGCAATTTTAAAAAATAAATTCCTGTTATATACCGTGGATTAAAATTCCAAACGCCAATATTTGTAAAAATAGCATCCCACAAAAGGAAAAGTATAGCTACAGGAATTGTAGCAATGAAAAACTCTTTCCATGTTTTATAAAAATTTATTTTAGGATGAAAAGAAAATAACAAAGGAATAATAATGGTAAAAAAATCAACAAGAAGGTATAACGATTTCATGTGTTCACTCTTGTTTTTTGCAAACTGGTATTTTTAATTCTCAAATTGCGGAAATATTTAAATGGTACCCACAGCATGCCGAAGCATTCTCCATCTTCTTTGGTTAAATGTTTGTGATGCATTTTGTGTGCCCGGCGTATTGCCACAAAATAGGCATTGTTAGAATTCCGAAAGATTTTGAATCGCTGATGAATAAAAATATCATGTACCAGGAAATAACATAAGCCATATAAAGTAATGCCAACCCCAATCCAGAAAAGAAAATTATAGTCACTACTCATGCCGAAGAATAAACTGGCGATACCCGGTAAAGCAAAAATTAAAAAGAAAAAATCATTATGCTCTATAAATCCTTCAGACTCTTTTTTATGATGATCCTTATGTAATTTCCATAATAGGCCATGCATAATATATTTATGAGTCAGCCACGCTACTCCTTCCATTCCTACGAAAGCAGCCAACACGAATAATGTGTTAATTAATATTGTTTCCATTGTTATTAAATATTTTATTCAAAATGTTTTTTCTGTAAATGAATATTTTTTCAATATTTTTACGAACCAAAAGAGAGTGGGTTATTTTACCAATTATCCCAAAAGGTAATTCATATTTTACATCGTCTTTCATAAGGATCCCATCATCTTTTTTTATAAATGTATGTGTGTGTTCCCACATTTTATAAGGGCCTTTTAATTGCCGGTCTGCAAACATATTTGGCTTATCTATTTTAAAAATTTCAGTTTGCCAATGTAATGGAATGCCAAACAATGGCTTTACTGTATAATCAATAAGCATACCTTCAAAAACCGCAGCACCATTTAATTTAGTTAAAATTTTGAAATCCATTTCTGGTGGAGTTATTACACCCAAATTTTTTGCATCAGAAAAAAAATCCCATGCTGCACGGATGTCAACCTGTAAAAACTGTTCAGTATGATAATTGAATACGCTCATTTTAATGATCGAAAATTTTGCTCAAGAAATAATTCTACTTTAGGCAAGCAAATTTTCAGCCACTCTGAATAGTTTTCCGGCCTTGAGATGATTTCCTGTTTTAATTTTTGGAGTTTTATATATTTCCAGTCTTTTACTTCATTTTTATCAGGAACAGGTACATCATCACTTTTCCCAAAATATACATGGTCCAGTTCATGTTCNGTCAAGCCATTTTCAAATACTGTTTTGTATATAAAACTAAACTGAAACTCGGTATTACATTCAATACCCATCTCTTCTTTTAACCGTCTTGAAACTGCCATATTTGTTTTCTCTCCTTTCAACGGATGACTGCAACATGTATTACTCCATAAACCTCCTGAATGATATTTCTCATCTGCTCTTTGCTGCAATAATATTTCATTATACTGGTTAAAAATAAAAATCGAAAATGCCCGATGAAGCACACCCGCCTGATGTGCAGCTAGTTTGCTCATAGCACCAATCTCATTATCTTTTTCATCTACTAATATTATCAATTCATTCATTTTATTATTTTTCAAAACGGGTTTCCTTTATAAAAAACCATAAAAAATCTATCTAAATCTTTCTTTTTCTGTATTAGTAAAAGATTTCGATTTTTGTAAAACAGGCAGAACATATTCTTTAAGGCTTACATCTTTTATTTGAGAAAAAGTATTTAAAATAAACTGCTTATCAATATCAATGCTTTTATAATATCCCAGAAAAGAAGGCATATTTGTTTGAGCAATAAATCTTAAATACCTTAACTCAAAATTTTTTTCATCTTCTTTTATTGCATTTTCAAGAATATCCCTTCCTTTTCTAAAGTAAGATATTTTTGAAAATGGGTTAAAAACATGTTTTGCCATCATCATTGTGGCGCATCCCCTGTAACCTGAATATAACGGGCTTGTTTTATAAGAATCTAAAATTTGGATCAATTCTTTACATGCGTCTTCATCACTTACTGATTTTCCATAAAGAACTCTTACTTCTTCAATTGTTGGTGTTTTAGCAAAAGAGGCCGTTGCAATAAATAATAATCCAAAAAAAAATATTTTTTTCATATCCAATTCAATTTATTTATTATAAGGCTATTAACCATTAATCCAATCTTTTGACCATTGTTAATTCTAACACGTTCATTTAGGATTTTATGTGGCGGCAATTTTTTTATTTTATTAAATAATGATTGATAATATACATAAGCTAAATATACACCACCTTTGGAAGATGCAGGAAGCTTTTTAATTCCTGCTAATGCAAGTTTAAAATCATTTTCGATATCATTTTCGATCTGCTTTTTTGAATGGCCGCAAAAATCGGTCATATCTACATTAGGAAAATAGGTTCTTCCAAGCAATTGGTAATCATCTTTCATGTCGCGCAGGAAATTTACCTTCTGAAATGCTGCACCCAACTTCATTGCATAAGGTTTTAATTCTTCATACATTTTCATATCTCCTTCAGTAAATACATGCAGGCACATCAATCCTACAACTTCTGCGGAGCCTAAAATATATTGTTGGTAAATTTCTTCTGTATAATTTATCTTTCCAAGATCCATTTCCATACTTTTTAAAAATGTATCAATATGTTCCAGGTGGATATTATATTGACGTACTGCCCTTTGAAAAGAATTTAAAATNGGATTTAATGAAATACCACTTTTAAGAGCATCGAAGGTGTCTTCTTTAAATCTTTTGAGAAGATATTCCTGGTTATACNCTTCAAAGCTGTCAACAATTTCATCNGCCAGGCGCACAAATCCATAGATAGAATAGATTGCATTTCTCAGTCGGTTATTGAGAAAATAAATACCAAAAGAAAAACTGGTGCTGTATGCCTGGGTGGTTGATTTGCTCACCTTAATGGACAGATCATCAAATAATGACTTCATGCTTTGTATTTTTTAAATATTTTAATAATTGCCCTGCAACGATTTTTCCGGAAATCAATGATGGAGGTACTCCTGGCCCGGGAACCGTAAGTTGGCCTGCATAAAAAAGATTTCTTATTTTTCTATTCCTGATCTTTGGTTTTAAAATGGCTGTTTGCATCAAGGTATTAGCAAGACCATAAGCATTGCCTTTATAAGAATTATAATCTTCAATAAAATCATTAATGCAATAGCTTTTTTTATAGTCAATAAAATTGCCTATTTCTTCACCTATATGATTTTGAAAACGCTCCATTATAATTTTGAAATATTTTTCACGAAGCTCATCTGTATCTTCCAGGCCAGGCGCCAAAGGCATAAGCAGAAATAAATTTTCATGGTCTTCAGGAGCCACAGTATTGTCAGTTTTAGATGGGCAACACACATAAAACAAAGGTCTGGAAGGCCATTGCGGGTTCTTATAAATTTCTTTTGAATGCTGAAAAAGGTCTTCTTCAAAAAACAAAGTATGATGTTCTAAATGTTTTATTTTTTTGGAAAGGCCTATATAAAAAATAAGACAGGAAGGTGCAAAAGTTTTCTTTTCCCAATAGTCTTCATTGTAATTNCTGGCTGTTTCAGGTAATAAATCTTTTTCGATATGATGATAATCAGCAGATGCAATTATGGCATCAAAATATTCTTTTTTACCATTTACTATAATGCCATCAGTTTCATTTTCTCTCGTACATATTTTTTCAACTTCAGCATTAAAATGAAATGAGACTCCGTTATTCTCTCCTATCTTTTTCATGCCTTCTATCACTTTTCCAAAGCCTCCGACGGGATACCATGTTCCCAGTTTTAATCCTGCATAATTCATCAAACTATATAGTGCAGGCGTATCCTGTGGCATTGCGCCCAAAAATAAAACCGGAAATTCCATCAGTGCGATCAGCTTTGGATTTGAAAAATATTTACGCACATGCCTGCTGAAAGATGAAAAAATCTGCAACCGCATAACGCCTTTTATAAGATTGAAATCAGCAAACTCGGTAATAGAATCCCCCGGCATTTTTACTAAGCTCCCCATACCGGCTTCATATTTATATTGGGCTTCTTCCATAAATTTATCAAGCTTATGAGAGCTTCCGGCTTCAATAGATTCAAACAAAGTGCAAAGCTCTGAGTAATTGTGAGGAACATGCATGATCTCCCGGTTATTAAAAACAATATCAAAGGAAGGGTCTAATAATTTCAGATCATAAAAATGTGATACTGAATAACCAAAATCATTAAAAAAATTTTCAAATACATCGGGCATCCAATACCAACTCGGGCCCATATCAAATACATACCCGTTTTCAGTTTTTAATTGCCTTGCTCTTCCTCCTGCAGTCTCGTTTTTTTCAAACACATGTACCTCATTACCTGCAGAAGATAAATAAGCTGCCGAACTCAATCCGGAAAATCCTGAACCTATGACTGCAATTTTAGGCATATTTGTTTGTTATAATTTAATTCAAAAAAATTAAACAATTTCATAACATTAATTCCTGTTCCAAATCAGAGACTGAGGTTAACCAATGAATTTCTTTTTTCCACTTAGTATGATTGATTAACTCTTGATTTGCTGCCACAAATATTTTTTTGCCTGCAAACTTGGCACATAAATCATTTAGATATTTCTGTGCCGCATCAACGGAGACATTATGTACAAAAAATAAAAGAATATTATGGGGGAGCATTTCCTTTTTTATCCCTTCTAATGACTTTAAAGGAACATTACTACCAAGATAAATTGACTTTTTTCCCGAAAGCCTTAAAAGGTAATCAGCAAACAGTAAACCAATTTCGTGAAATTCATCCTCAGGTAAAAACAACAACCATGAAGTAGAACTATCTGTCGAGGGAGGCAGAGAGTCAATAGCAGTATAGATTTTTTGCCGAAACAGATTATTGATAAAATGTTCATTTACCGGTGGCAATGTATTATCGCACCACATAAGGCCGGTGCGCGCCAGAACCGGATATATTATTTCCAGGTAAGTATCCTTCATTCCATATTTAAGAATGCAATGGGAGAATATTTTATCAAAAAGAATCTCGTTAAAGTTAATAGCAGCAGAAATAAGTTGCGAAACAAAATAATCCGTGTTTTCATTAATGGTTTCATTTTGTTTTTCTTCTACCAGTTTGAATAATTTCTTATCAGGCATCACACACAATTCGGATACTTTATAATCTCCGGCAGTGAGGCTTTTGATATTCAACAACCGCCGCAACTGTGAGTTGTCGTAATATCTTGTATTCCCTTCCGATCGGTTTGGTTGCAGCGCATTATACCGCTGCTCCCACATACGTATGGTATGAGCTTTTATACCTGAAAATTGCGCTAATTGCGAAATAGAGAATTGATTCATTTGTTTAAATAATGTCAAATATATTTAAACAAAATGATTATGAAAATTATTTTTAGATAATAATCCTCTTCAAAAGTTAATTTTGTCTTCCCGGCTCATTAGATATAAATAAATATACTTTTTTGGCCAGGAAAACCTGCGAAGGGCTGCAGCTTTATTATAAATTTAAAACTTACCAATTCAAGACTGAAGATCCTCCATTATCCTATCTCCCGTTTTCCCTTTAAATTTGCCTAATGCCTGAAAAAAAACAGCGAAAAAAGTTATTGGATCTTAGTGTGCTGAGGAAAGTTTTTTCTTATGCTTTGCCTTATAGGAATAAGATTTATATTTCTATTCTTTTATCCATCATTCTTGCGGTTCTTTCCCCGCTGAGGCCCTTCCTTATACAGTATACGGTAAACCATTTTATAGCTGATAAGAATATGTACTGGCTGATCCTTATTACCATTATTCAAATTGGAATGCTGCTTGTAGAAACTGCGCTTCGTTTTTATTTTGGCTTTATCACATCATGGCTGGGGCAAACAGTGGTGAAGGATTTGAGAGTAACCGTATATAAAAAGATATTGGGTTTGAATCTTTCTCAATTTGATAAAACACCCATCGGCACTTTAACTACCAGGACGATCAATGATATAGAATCCATCAATGATATTTTTTCAAATGGATTAATTCCGATTATCTCAGATTTGCTTTCTATAATTTCTATTCTTTTATTTATGTTTTTTACGGATTGGCGATTGTCATTAATTAGTCTTGCACCTTTTCCTATTTTGATTGTTGCTACCTATTATTTTAAAGAAAGTGTAAACAAATCTTTTATTAAGGTAAGAAATGCGGTGGCTGCGCTAAATGCTTTTGTGCAGGAACACATTACAGGAATGAGTGTAGTACAGGCTTTCGCAGTGGAGGACAAAGAGTTTAATAAATTCAACGAGATCAATAAGCAACATCGGAATGCCAATATCAAAGCTATTTTTGCTTACTCTGTTTTTTTCCCGGTAGTTGAAATTGTACTTGCTTTTTCTATCGGATTATTAGTTTGGTGGGGAGGAAATTATTCCGCAAATGCGGGGGTGATCATTTCTTTTATTATGTACCTGAATTTATTATTCAGGCCCGTGCGTATGATGGCGGATAAATTTAATGTGCTGCAAATGGGTATGGTGGCAAGTGAGCGGGTTTTTAAAGTTTTGGAAAATGAAAATGTTACTCCCAATACCCCGGACGGCATTCATTCCGGTTTTGTAAAGGGAGAGGTTGAATTTAAAAACGTATGGTTTGCTTACAATAAGGAAGAATATGTTTTGAAGGATATTAATTTTTCTATAGAAGCCGGAGAAACGCTTGCGATAGTTGGTCATACAGGAAGCGGCAAAACTTCTATTATCAGTATATTGAACAGGCTTTATAGCATTAATAAAGGAGAAATAAAAATAGATCACCATAATATAAAAGATTACGATATTGATTTCCTGAGGAGTAGGATAGCCGTGGTTTTGCAGGATGTTTTTTTATTCAGCGGATCGGTGTTGGACAACATTACCTTAAGAAATCCTGAAATAGAAAGATCGCAGGCAATTGAAGCTGCAAAGCTGATAGGGGTACATGATTTTATTATGAAATTGCCCGGAGGTTATGATTTTAATGTTATGGAAAGAGGTTCCACTCTTTCACTTGGACAACGGCAGTTATTATCTTTTATAAGAGCACTCTTATATAATCCGTCTATATTAATTTTAGATGAAGCTACTTCTTCCATTGACAGCGAAAGTGAAATGCTAATACAACATGCGATCGATAAATTAATTAAAGGGCGTACCTCAATTGTAATAGCGCACCGGTTATCTACTATACGTAAAGCAAATAAAATAATAGTGGTTGATAAAGGTGTCATCAAAGAGATGGGCACTCACAGCGAACTCATGAATCTGCGTGGGCATTATTATACTTTGCATAAAATGCAATTTGAAATGCAGGAAAATGAGGTAGGATCATTGCTCTCTTCCAAGGGTTCATAGAACTTCTTTGGACAGCTCTTTCGAATAATGGAGAGTTTCAAAATTAAATTCAGTAACACACTTCTAAACGATTATTCAGTCAATGAACAAATATCCCGAATTCCTATTTTGAGTTTTGTGATTCCTTTGTATTTACATTTTCATCTCCAAGGTTTTTCTCAGGCCTCATTTGTGGGAAAAATAAAACATCTTGTATGGATGGCTGATTGGTAAGCAACATACACAATCGGTCAATGCCAATACCAATACCTGATGTAGGCGGCATTCCATATTCTAATGCCCGTAAAAAGTCATAATCAATAAACATGGCTTCCTCATCGCCCCGTTCCATTAATTTTGTTTGTTCTTCAAAACGCTCTCTTTGTTCTAATGGATCATTAAGTTCACTGTAAGCATTAGCAATTTCTTTGCCGTTAACTATTAACTCAAAACGCTCTACCAGTCCTTGCTTACTACGGTGCTTTTTAGTAAGTGGGCTCATTTCTACAGGATAGTCAATAATAAAAGCAGGCTGTACAAATTGGTGCTCGCACTTTGCTGAAAAAATCTCATCTATCAGTTTTCCTTTCCCCATTGTTTTATCTGCGTGTATGCCTAACTGTTGACATACCTCTCTCAGGCCATCTTCATCCTTACCACTCACATCAATACCGGTATATTCTTTAATAGCATCATACATCGTTATACGCTTATAAGGCGCTTTGAAATCAATTTCCTTTTCGCCCGAAAGTACTTTGGTAGAACCGTTCACAGTAATTGCAGTTTTTTCCAATAATTGCTCAGTGGTTTCCATCATCCACAAATAATCTTTATATGCCACATAGAATTCAAGTATTGTAAATTCGGGATTGTGCGTGCGGTCCATTCCTTCATTTCTGAAATTGCGGCTGAATTCATAAACCCATTCGAATCCACCAACAATCAATCTTTTTAAAAAAAGTTCGTTGGCAATACGAAGATAAAAAGGTATGTCTAAAGCATTATGATGAGTAATAAAAGGCTTTGCTGCTGCGCCTCCGGGAATATTTTGTAATACGGGAGTATCCACTTCAAGCGCCCCACGTTCATTTAAGAACTCACGCATGGCATTTATCATTTTTGTTCTTTTGATAAAAGTTTCTTTCACATGCGGATTCACGATAAGGTCTGCATAACGTTGGCGATACCTGAATTCTGCATCGGTAACTTCATCAAAAGTTTCGCCGTCTTTTTCTTTTACAACCGGCAGCGGCCGCAATGATTTCGACAGCAATTTTAATTCGGTAACATGAATAGATGTTTCTCCAGTTTTTGTTGTAAAAACAAATCCTTTTACTCCAATGATATCACCAATATCTATTAATTTTTTCCAAACAATATTATAAAGTGATTGGTCTTCGCCATTAGCAATGTCATCTCTGCGTACATACAATTGAATCTTCCCGCTGCTGTCCTGCAATACAGCAAATGAGGCTTTTCCCATATCCCGGATACCGAGGATTCTCCCGGCAACACATACATCTGCAAATTCTGCTTTATTTTCTTCACCCTTATAATTTGATTTAATAAAAGCAGCTGTGGTATTTACAGGAAATAATTCCGCCGGATACGCATTGATACCGAGTTTGGCAAGTTCTTTTAGCTTTTCTCTACGGATAATTTCCTGTTCTGAAAGTTGTTGGTTGTTCATAAAACACAATAATATTTTGGATGTTTAAACCGTAAAATCAATAATTTTTTGCGAAGGTAAACTTTTGAGATGGAGATAAGAAAGAAGCAGGCTGATTGATTGCGGAGAGGTCATCAAAAAATTTTTGAGCGGCTTCTTTTCCATTTTGATATAAAATATTTCTTTCTGATTTAGGAACTTTTCTGGGCCTGCCGGAAATATCGCCATAGCTAATATAAATAGTTCTTCCTCTTTCATTGGCAAGATCCGGTGACTCGCGGTTTACGCTTTCCATCATCAGGTTCATCACTGCAGAGGAATATTGTTTCATGTTTTTAATTGTATAAGGAGCAATAGCTGTTTTACCTTCACTAAATTCTTTTATCTGAGCACCTCTTTCCAACTTAAGTCCAAGGGTTTCCTGGTTATAGATCAAATTTTTGCAATTCAATGGATTTCCCCCATCGGCGCAGGAATCAAAAATATTGATAGGATAATTGCAAAGCATTCCGCCATCAACAAAAAGGTCATAGTGTGAAGTAGAATCTCTTGTAAGCACTTCGTTACCCAAACTATCTATGGCTACAGGAACAAAATAAAATGGAATACAGCTACTGATATGGACTGCAGTTCTCAATTTCATATCAGGACGGGTTTTCCATGAAAATACTTCCAGTCTTTGCTCAGTAATATTGGTGCCTGTGCAATAAAAATCTTTAAATTTTTTATCGCTTTGATGCATCTGATGCAGCTCGGAAAATGTAAGATCTGCGTTGCCGGTTTTATATTCAATCAAATTTGAGAGCCACGTTTCAAATTTCTCTCCTTTATACATTCCATAATCATCCCTGATTCTCTCGATCTTTCCAAAGAAAAACTTACCATCATTAAATTCCCCTATTTGTAAATTTTGCAGAACAGAATCAATTTCATGAGAATTATAATTCAAAGCAACTAATAAACCTGCAATAGAACCCGCGGAGGAACCGGCAACATTGTCAATATTTTGTAGAATACCCTTTTGTTCCAATACCTGCAAAGCACCAGGATAGGCAAGCCCACGAACACCACCGCCTTCCATTACTAAATTTTTGTAATTATAATTATTTTGAGAAAATGTAATTACCGGCCTAAGTAAAACAAGTAAAAAAGAGTACTTCATTTGGTGAAATTACAAATGTTTACAGTGTTTGAAAGAAATGAAAGTTTGAAAAAAGTTAAAAATTATTTACCTATTTTTTATAAGAAAATAAAAGAGAATTTTTATATTTATTTTCTACACCAAGGCCAACAGGACCTGCCACGCTTTTACAATTTCTTTTTCATTGAGAAGCTCTACAGCATATAAGTGCAATTCCTTTTCCATTTCCACAGGATCGGTTGAAAAATATTGAAAAATATTTTTCAGTTTTTCGTCCTCGAATGAAGGATCAATCACAGGCATTTCATGCACATTGGCCAACTGGCCAAGATGATTGCCGGTGAGTATTTTACTGGCTTTTACTGATGCGGGAAGATTGTCAAAACCTATACCCAATTCCACATTTGGCTTTTCTACTTCAAATAAATTATCCGCGGTTACTCTTGCGTACCAGTTGCCACCAAGACGCGCTGCATGATTTATTTTAAGCTGGTCTATTTTCCCGTTTTTATCTAAAACATTTTCATTAATGTGCATTAGCATTATTTCACAAATAATAAGGTTTCCNGCGCCACCTTCTGTGCCCAACTGTTTTACTTCAAGAACTTTACATTCCATCTGCACAGGGCTTTCTTTTGCACGCGGAGGTTTTATTAATAGTGAGGGCTTTTTTGTAAATCCTGATTTTACAAATTCATCGGTTTCTTTTGAAAATTCGCAACTGCATAAACTTACCTGCTGAACCATTTCATAATCCACAATATTGATGCATACTTCCGGCACTTCAAGAATGTTTTGCAAAGTATGCTTGGTGGTATTATTTCTCACTCTTCTCGCCGGAGAAAAAATGACAATTGGTGGGTTAGTACTAAATAAATTGAAAAAGCTAAAAGGGCTAAGATTTACATTTCCCTGCGCATCAATAGTAGAAGCAAAACAAATCGGCCGGGGTGCAATAGCGTGATTCAAAAAATTTTGCGCTTCGGAGGTTTTAATATTTTTTAAATTGATGGTTTTAAACATACACTTCTCAAAAAATATAGCGCTTTGAAATCTGCGTTATTTGTTTGTTTACTGTAAATTAATATAACGCTCATGAACAGAGCTTTGAATTATCTTCACAAAAAATTCATTTTAGAATCAAATATTTTTCTTCAATTCTAAAATAGAAAAATCACTTTCATCTTTTACAATCTTATTTTTTAATATCCCAAGTCCTTCTATTTCCATTTCCACTTCATCACCTTCCTGCAGCCATTGTTCTTTATAATCCGGACTATTTAATTTTCCGGTACCGTTCAGTTCGAGAAAACATCCGGTGCCAACGGTTCCGCTCCCAATCACATCACCTGGAAATAATTGTACACCATAACTTGCCCGTTCAATAATTTCTGCAAACGTCCAATCCATATCTGCAAAATTTCCCTCGCTAACCTGCACTCCGTTCACACTGCAAGTCATTTTCAGATTATAGGCATTCCCTGTATGATTTTCTTTTGCGGGAATTTTATATTCTTCCAATTCATCGGGAGTAACCAGCCACGGTCCTATTGCGGTAGCAAAATCTTTTCCTTTAGCCGGCCCCAGGTTTAATTTCATTTCTTCCATTTGCAAAGTTCTTGCACTCAAATCATTCATGATCATGTATCCTCCAATATATTCATCGGCTTCTGATGCCTTAATATTTTTCCCTGGCTTGCAAATAACAATAGCAACTTCCAGTTCAAAATCGAGTTTTTGAAAATGATCCGGCATACAAATTATTTCACCCGGACCTGTAATATTATTATGGTTGGTATAATAAAAAACAGGATATTGATCAAATTCGGGTATCATTTCTACATTCCGGTTTCTCCTTGAAGTGGCTACATGCTGACGAAAAGCATACGCATCGCGGCAACTGGTAGGACTGGGAACCGGCGCAAGTAATTCTGCATCTTCGAGCGATATAGCTTTGTACCTGTTGGTGCCTTCAATTAATGTTCGATTTATAGAATGAGTGATAGGAAATACATCATCCCAATAATTGAGAAACATGGTCATTGTTACCGGCAAATTAGAGTTTAAATTATCAGTATCAAATAGTAAATCATTTACCAAAAGCGCAAGTTGTGCATGATCTTCTTTAATGTAAGAAACTAATTTCATTAAATTAATATTTTAATAGGGCTGCAAGTTAAATTATTTAAGCAGTATCAATAGCGTAACTGATTTAAAAAAAAGAGAAAGCAATCCTTCGTTTTCTTTAATGTTTATTAAAGTATAATGTTGCCAAATTTCTACATTATGAAGCATTTATTCCCGATTTGTCTTATGAAAAAATTAAATTACTATGTAATCTGCAGAGAAAAAACTGGAACAATTTTAGCTTAAATTTGCAAAAGAAATGAAAGCGTATGAAATTCGAGAAAATTCATAACAAAGGACAGGCGCAATTATTCAAAAATCAATACCTTGAATATCTTACAAAGACCCATCCACTCGTAATCTGGGGAATGTATCTGCCTCTAATTGTTCTTTTACCATATTATGTTTTTCATAATTTGGACTTTCCGGGATTAAGGATATTATTACTTTTTTTAGCAGGTATGTTTTTCTGGACATTTTTTGAATATCTGATGCATCGTTTTGTATTTCATTGGGCAACCGATAATCCACGCGCGCAAAAAATTATTTATTTAATGCATGGTAACCATCACGAGTTCCCACGTGATAAACAAAGGTTGTTTATGCCACCGGTTCCCAGCCTTTTTATTGCCTTCGTAATTTTTTTGTTGATGTATACTTTAATGAGTGTAAATGTGATGGCGTTCTTCCCGGGATTTATGCTGGGTTATTTAATTTATGGAAGTATGCATTATGCTATCCATGCCTGCAATCCGCCTTTCAAATGGATGAAACCTGTTTGGCGCAATCATCACCTTCATCATTATAAAAGTGATGATAAAGGATTTGGCGTGAGCACACACATTTGGGATGTGATATTTGGAACTTCTTTCGATTTAAAAAATGAAAAGGAAAATAAAGAAGCGGTACAAAAACTGATGTATAGTAAAAAGGCTTCCTGATTTTTCAAAGGCATTTTTAATTCTAAGTAATTTTAATTACCATTTCTCTTCTTCACTTTGATGATTATTTCCATTGCTGAAATATTTCCGACTTTGAATTTTTTGTAGTTGTCTTTCGATGATGAGATCAGCAATAAGCGGAGCAGAGTCTTTATTTGTGTTTTGATTCAAATACACTTTTATCTTTTTTTCATCCACATCTATCCGGTAAAGTAATTGAACTAATGCATGAAAATCTTTATTGATTAATTCGTTGATCAAAGGAATTAATTGTTCACGTATCCTGGCAATAGTTGTTCCCTGAACTAAATTGGATACAGAGATTATTTCATCAGGAATTGAAAGTCGGTCTTCCGGTTGCATTAAATCAAATTTAATAGAAAAGTAATAAAATATTCCTTCAGTTTTTATACCTATAAAGAAAACAGGAATCTTAAATAAAAGTTTATTTACAGTGATCAATATTTTTCTAAAACACCTAATCCAAATAACGCAAAATCATATTTTACCGGATCTCTTTTGTCAAATTTTTTTAAAGCTTCGGTTAGTTCCAAAGCCGCCAACCAATCTACCTGTTTTCTTTGTAATAAATTAAAACGCTTTGCAACCCTAGCTACATGCACATCCACAGGAATAATTAATTGAGATGGAGATATCTTTTCCCAGATTCCAAAATCAACTCCCTTATTATCATTACGCACCATCCACCTTAAATACATATTTAGCCTTTTGCAACTTGAATTTTTTTGTGGCGACGCAATATGCTTTTTGGTTCTTGAAGGTACATCTTCCAAAGAAAAAAAATACTGATAGAAGTGGTTTAGNGACTTTTCGACTATTCCGGAATTGTTGAATTGCTGTATTGTTGAATTGTTGAAAAATGCAGATTCCAGTGATCTGTTTTTTGAATAATGGAATTTTAAAAAAGAAATAAAATATAAAAGGTCAGTATCATTAAAAGTGCGATGTGAAAACTTTTCTAATTTTTTTAAATCAATTTCATTATGATTCACACAAAAATCATAAGGTGCATTATCCATTAATTGCAAAAGCAATTTGCATTTGTTGATAATGGTTTTGCGGATCCCCCATGCAAAAATGGCGGCAAAAAATCCTGCAATTTCTATATCCTGTTTTTTAGAAAATAAATGAGGAATACAAACAGGATCGTCTTTAATAAACTCCGGGTTATTGAATTGAATTACTTTTTTATCGAGAAATTTTTTAAGGTTGTTTATGTTCTTCTTTTCCACTCTTTGGGATTTCTTGAGTGATGAAACACAGCGATAATTTGAATGTTGAATTTAAAATCTGTATTATATTCTTTCCAATCGGCGTTTAATAAACCTTGAACTTCTTTTAGCATGCATTACTCCAATCACAAAAATCTTATTTCCGGAAACTGAATAAAATACTTTATAAGGAAATTGCTTGATTATTATCCTTCTTATCTCTGGTGAAATTTCAATAAAAGCATTCGGATTTTTTACAATTCTATCTAACGCATTTTCAAAGCAATTGTAAAACCTGATGCCCAATCCGCCTAATTCAGTTTCATACCAAAGAACAGCTTCATCTAAATCAACTTCAGCATCGGGTTTAATAATAATTTCAAAATCCATACTTTTCCGAAATTTTCTTCTTCAATTCTTCTCTGCTGATACCTGCGGAAGGATTCTGACGATGCAATTGCAAACGTTTTTTTGCAAACTTAATTTCTTCCTCTGTAACATCTAATAAATCATCATCAATACTCTCCCATAATTCTAATACAAGTTCATATTTTTCTGAGACAGGCAGGTTGAAAAGCTCTTCTTTATTGTATGGCATAAATTTTATTTTTAAGATTATGTGACAACTTTAAACACGTTTAAAATTACGAATTAAAATCCGAAAAAATTATCTAAAATCTTACTCAATCGCTTTCTTCAAGTCCTCAATGAGATCATCCACATCTTCAATTCCAACACTCAGCCTCATTAAAGAATCTACCAATCCGTTTTTCAATCTTTCTTCACGCGGAATACTTGCATGAGTCATAGTGGCGGGATGCCCGATAAGGCTTTCAACACCGCCAAGGCTTTCGGCCAGTGAAAATAATTTGGTTGACGAAAGAACTTTCTTTGCTGCTTCTACTCTATCATCTTTCAAAGTAAAACTCATCATTCCACCATATCCGCGCATTTGTTTTTTTGCGATTTCATGATTAGGATGATCTTCAAATCCGCACCAATATACTTTATTCACTTTCGGATTGTTTCTAAGCCAGTTGGCGATCTTTTTCCCGTTTTCACAATGTCGTTGCATGCGGACATGAAGCGTTTTTAATCCTCTTAAAATTAAAAAACAATCCTGCGGACCAGGAACCGCGCCACAACTATTTTGAATAAACGCCAATTTATTTTTAAGTTCTTCATCATTTACAATCAAACATCCATGGACAGAATCACTATGGCCACCGATATATTTTGTAGCAGAATGTAATACGATATCTGCGCCCTGGTCCAAAGGGTTTTGCAGATAAGGCGAGGCGAAAGTATTGTCCACACAAAGCAGTACATGATTTTTTTTAGCGATAGCTGCCACTGCAGCAATATCTGTAATATTCATCATCGGATTGGTGGGTGTTTCTGTCCAGATGAGTTTGGTATTTTTATTAATAAATTTTGAAACTTCATTAGCATCCTGCATGTTGATGAAGTGAAATTTCAATCCATATTTTTCAAAAATTTTTGTAAAAAGGCGATACGTGCCTCCATACATATCGTTGGCAGCAATCACCTCATCGCCGGGATTTAAAAGTTTAATTACTGCATCGGCTGCAGCAGAACCGCTGGCAAAGCATAAACCAAATTTTCCGTTTTCAACTATGGCTAATGCATTCTGTAATGCATGCCTGGTAGGATTTTGGGTTCTTGCATATTCATATCCTTTGTGTACTCCCGGACTTTCCTGTACAAAGGTAGAAGTTTGATAAATAGGAGTCATAATGGCTCCGGTTGTAGGATCCGGCTCAGATCCGGCATGTATCATTTTTGTTTCGAGTTTCAAAATATTTTTATTTAAAAGTTTACTTATCAGGTATCAGAACAACATAAGGTGTTAGATGAACAGAAGAGCAACAACCGCGTGGCCATATCTTTCAGGAATGAATAATCACCAATAAGCGGCTTAACCATTAACCTAAAATACAATCGGCAACACAACTTTCGCCTCATCCCAATACATATTCATATTTGCTCCGGAGGAACTTTTTTCAAAAACAATAGTCATGTCTTCTGTTGTGGAATTTTTCGACACAGGAAGATCCATCCGTACTACATCCATCGAAGAATCATAATTAAAACTCCCCCAGGTATCCGTTTCTTTATTTACAATTAAAATCCATTTATCCGGATAAGGAATGGCGTATAATGTATAACGCCCTTTCTTAATTTTAGTATTATTAATCTTTACATCTTTAAAAAAATCAATTTCAGTGGCCTCATTAGCACCTAACCTCCATACGTCTCCAAACTTCTGCAATCCGCCGAATATTTTGCGGCCATTTAATTGGGGTCTGCTGTAGATTACCCTCATTACCGGTAGCCCGGAAATTTTATTTTGTATTTTAAGCAATGTATAATTTACGGGATAATAACTCATATCCATTGGAGATTTATCAAGCGGAGGAATTTCAGGAATACTCATTTGAGCAGATGCTGCGAGGGAAAATGAAATTAAAAAAATACCAATAAAATACTTCATACAATTTTTTTTATTTGCAAATATAAATGGATTCATTCAGCTAANAGGGTTTCTAATATTTTAAAAGTATAAGATTTAAGTTCAGGGAAAAACGCCGCATAACAATTTTGCAATTCTTTATAATGATCATTAAAAATTGAAAATGCAATTTCCGACTCGTGTAAGTAAGTTGCCCTGCGAACGAGGCCGCCAAAGCTTTTATGGATTCCTTCTTTTAATCGGTAATTATATAACCAGTTCTGTGCTTTCATGTAAGGGTACATATTTTCAAAGGGTAAAGGGAAATAAAAAACCTTTTGATCAAGTTGGCGATAGGAAATAAAAGTAAAATTTTCAAGGCCCTCATATTCTTCAAATTGATTCAGATCCCGGGCCAGGAAATGATCATAAACAATATCTATAAAAGCGCCTGAATATAAACGGTATTGCGGCCTGAAAAATTCTTTTGCTTTGGCAGTAGCCGGATGATTATCAGTAAAGGCATCTATAAAACGATGCAACTGAATTCCCTTTTGAATAGTAAGCGGATAATCCAACTTCTTTTTTCCTTTTACAAAATCACTTATCATATTACCCGTTAAAATATCCGGATAATTAAAAGATAAAAAAGCATGCGCCAGGTAATTCATCTGTAAAATAACATCATAATATGCTAAAGAAATGTCATTAAAATTTTATTGGCATATATTTTTCTGGATTAAAAAATTATAAACCTAAAATTAAATAATTATGGCAGAAAAAGAAATCATTACGAATCCTTCAATGGGAAGTAATAAGTTGGGAACAGAAACCAATGAAGAAAGAAGTTTGGGTGTTTCTGCAGGTTCAGATACTCAACTCGAACTTACCGCATTAGGTGGCAGGAAGCATAAAAAAGAAAAAAATAAAAAGAATGATGAAAACACAGAAAGAAATGTAAGTAATGACCCAAAATTTTTAGAAGCAGACCAGACAGATGAATAAAGAAATCATTATTAATCTTTGAGGCAGGTTTAAAACCTGCCTTTTTTAAAAAATTGTAGAATAAATTACTCAGCATTTAAAATGAAACATTCTTATTATTTTTATTAAAATAATTAAGGGAATTGAGAATATCTGATTGTGCAACTATTTAAGCTAATGGTGGATTACTAAAATGTATAAAAAATTAAAAAAACTTTTATGAGTGATGTCGCAAAAGAACTTCCGAAAATCTCAAAAAGAAAATTAAGAAGTATTGTAAAAGATGAAGAGAAAACTGCTATAGCAGCCCATCTTGTATATGTAACGGATAAAGAGCCGGGAATAGAGAGAAGAAAAAAAGGGAATAAATTTGAATACTATTTTAAAGATGAATTAATAAAAGATGATGAAGAATTGCTGCGAATAAAACACCTTGTAATTCCTCCGGCATGGGAAAAAGTGTGGATTTGCAGAAAAGAAAATGGTCATTTACAGGCAACAGGATATGACACTAAAAATAGAAAGCAATACAAATATCATCGCAACTGGAACTCCTTAAGAAATGATACTAAATTTTATCACCTTATCGACTTTGGGAAAGCGTTGCCGGATATACGTTTGCAATTAGAAAAAGATCTTGGTATTCCTGAATTATCAGAAAAAAAAGTTTTAGCAGCAGTTGTAAGTTTAATGGAGCGCACGAATATAAGGATCGGAAATTCTTATTATGAAAAAGCTTATGGGTCATTTGGTCTTACTACTTTAAAAGACAGGCATGTAACATTCAAGGGAAACGGCATTACTTTTTCTTTTAAAGGGAAAAAAGGAGTAGCACATGAAATTACTTTAAAAAGTAAAAAACTTGCAGGCATTATTAAAAAATGCAGGGATGTCCCGGGCAAAGAATTATTTCAGTTTTATGATGAAGAAGAAAATCATCATTCGATAGATTCAGGAGTGGTAAATAATTATATACGCGAAATAAGCCATGCTGATTTTACGGCAAAAGACTTCAGAACATGGGCTGGAACTGTCCAGGCCTTTCTTGCTTTAAAAGCAATAGGATGTTGCGATACAGAAACAGAAACCAAAAGGAAAATAGTAGAAGCGCTGGATGTTGTTTCTGAACATTTAGGAAATACAAGAACGGTTTGTAAAAAATATTATGTTCATCCTTTGATACTTTCTCTTTATGAAAGTAAAAAGCTGGAAAAGTATATTGAAGAGTTAAATAAGATTGAAAAAGATGATGCGAAAGCAGGCCTTTCTCCGGAAGAAAAGATGGTGATGAAAATTTTAGAATCCAATTAAAAAAAGATTTGTGTACATTCGAACTTATGTTTTCAATCAATAAAAAATCAGAAGCAGGTTTTGAAAAAATCATTTTGAAAAATGATATTACTAATAATTATGCAAGCATTCTGCCAGACTGCTGCGCCATGTTAAATGAATTTGTGGTAATAGAAAATAACCAACATTTCAATGTAATAGACAATTATCAATCTTTCGATGAATTCAAAAAAAATCTTATTGAAAAGGGATTTAAAGGCTGTAAACTTTCGCCCTTTGTATGCAGGATGAATAATGGAAAATATACTTTTGGCAAAAAAGAATATTCTATTCAAAAATCATTACCCGCCAAACACTCTTTGCATGGCTTGTTGTACGATAAAGCATTTAAAATAGTTTCTGAAACAGCTAATGAATTGAATGCCTCTGTAACAATGAAATATGAATACAGGGCAGAAGACCCCGGTTATCCTTTTAATTATGATTGCATAGTAACGTGGCAACTGGAAGCTGAAAATAAATTGACGGTTACTACCGAATGTATTAATAAAGACGAAGGTTTAATTCCGATGCAGGATGGCTGGCATCCTTATTTTAGCTTAGGTGATTCTATTAATGATTTGCAACTGGAATTTCAGGCTAAAAATAAGGTTGAATTTAACAGTGAATTGATCCCTACAAAAGAATTAAGTACCTACACAAAATTTTCTACTATTGAAAAACTGGGCGATACATTTTTAGATAACTGTTTTGCTTTGGATTTGCAGGAATGCCAGCCACTTTGTGTTTTAAGAAATGCTGAAAAAAATATTGAAGTTCAGTTTTTCCCTGATGAATCTTATCCATACCTGCAGATATACACACCTCCTCACCGCAGAAGTATAGCAATAGAAAACATCAGTGGCACACCCGATGCCTTTAATAACGGAATGGGAGTTATTACACTTGAACCAGGACAATCTGCATTGTTTAAAACATCTTATAAAATTCTTCTTTTAAATAAAATTTCTTAGTTCACTTTACATCTAACGTACCTTATCACAAATATTTTAAATAAGCTTCAATTTTATTCCTTTGTTAAAAGCAATTTGATTTATATTTAGAATAAAATTCCTTTATGAATTACAAAAATAAAACAGTATTTATAACAGGCGCTTCCCGGGGAATAGGTAAAGCAATAGCAATAAGGCTTGCAAAGGAAGGTGCCAACATTGTGGTGGTTGCCAAATCAACAGTAGAAAACCCAAAATTGGGAGGGACTATTTTTAGCGCAGCAAAAGAAATAGAAAATGCAGGCGGTCAGGCATTGGCCGTTCAATGCGATATTCGTTTTGAAGATCAAATAAATACTGCTGTAGAAAAAGCGGTTGAAACTTTTGGTGGAATTGATATTCTCATAAATAATGCTTCGGCCATTTCATTAACCCAGGTGGAACAAACAGAACAAAAAGCTTTTGGACTGATGTACGATATTAACGTGAAAGGAACTTTTTTTGTAAGTAAAGCCTGTATTCCTTATTTGAAAAAAGGCTCCAATGCTCATATTCTAAACCTATCTCCGCCAATAAACCTGCATCAAAAATGGCTGACCGGACATGTTGCTTACACGATGAGCAAATACAATATGACCATGATTGCTTTAGGACTATCAGGAGAATTAAAAAAAGACCATGTTGCAGCGAATACTTTGTGGCCGAGAACGACTATCGCTACTGCCGCTGTTCGAAATCTGTTAGGTGGAGAAGCGTTGATCAACATGAGTCGCACTCCGGAAATCATCGCAGATGCCGCTTATTATATTTTGCAGAAACCATCAGAAGAATGCACAGGAAACTCTTTTATTGATGAAAAAGTGTTGGCACAGGAGGGAATTACCGATCTTGATAAATATGCTGTGGTGNCGGGGGGCAAACTNTATACTGATTTNTTTTTATGAAAAATCATTCAATCAGCAAACAAACAAATAATTGAGATTCTTATTTTAATTGAAAGATCTTTTCAATCCTTTTTAATGCACTCCCCATTTTATCAAATATATCATTATACTTCGGCAATTCAATTCCGGTATAAATAAAAAACACCGCCAGGTTTTTATGATTCTCTTCTAAAATATTTTTCAAATTATTTTTTTGTATCCGGTATGATTCACGCATCAGTCTTTTTACCTGGTTTCTGTCAACAGCTTTTTTAAAATTGCGTGCACTTACTGTAAAACCAGCCTGGAGGCAGGATATTTCATTTCCAGTTTCTATAAATAACACCCTGAAAGGAAAATGCGAAAATGATTTCCCTTCTTTAAAAAGCTTTTGGATAGCCTTCCTGCTTTTTAATCTGTCATGCGCTTTTAAAGTAAATCTTTCTGAAATAAAATTTGAATTGAAAATGAAATAATATTAAAGATAAAATAAAAAAATAGCCCCGGTAAAAGAGGCTATTTTAAAATATTTTTAAAGCAAAATTATTTATTTTTTACTTCCGTGTTCATCAGAAACAGTCAATTTATGACGACCCTTTCTTCTACGGCTAGACAAAACCTTGCGGCCATTTGCTGTTGACATGCGCTCTCTGAAACCGTGTACACTTTTGCGACGCCTCTTATGTGGCTGGTAAGTACGTTTTTTTCCTGGCATTATTTTATGTTTTTCCTTTTAATAAAAATTATTTCAATTTCCTCAGCCGGGCACCATCCCCGCTGGTTGTGAAAGGGCAGCAAAAGTAAGAAAAGATTTTAGATTTTTTACTGTGAATTATTTTTGGTCGCTAATCCACTTGATTCGGATAGTTAATAGCCGGCTTTTCCTCAAGTGCCCGACTATAAGTCCACATGAACTGAACTTAACTTTTCGCCAAAAAATAATTCAGAATGTTTATCGAAATCATCTGTAGAATCAGTGGTAAAAAATTGCAACATGCTGTTTTTGCTACACTGAGTTTCGATCCCGGGATGACGTTTTAAATAATCTGCCACGCTTTTAGCAACAATCGGCCCTTGCGAAACAACTTTTATATTCTCAGGCAAATATTTTTTTATTTTATTTGATAATAAAGGATAATGCGTACAAGCCAGCAACACTGTATCAATTTCAGGAGATTTGCTTAATAAAATATTGATGTCTTTTTTTATAAAATAATCAGCGCCTTCAGAATTGTATTCATTGTTTTCAACTATCGGAACCCACATGGGGCAGGCTTGCTGAAAGACTTTTATTCCAGGGAAAAAATTTCCAATTTCAATTAGGTAGGATTCCGATTGTACTGTTCCTTTAGTTCCCAAAATACCAATGAATTTTGAAGCAGAATAATTCCCAATTATCTCGGCGGTGGGCCTTATCACACCCAGCACTCTTTTTTCAGCATCATATTCAGGAAGATATCTTTGTTGAATAGTTCTCAATGCTTTTGCTGAAGCTGTATTGCAGGCAAGTATTACTAAAGGGCAACTTTGTGCAAACAGCCATTTTACAGATTGCAAAGTATATTGATATACTGTTTCATAGGATCGGGTGCCATAAGGTGTTCTGGCATTGTCTCCCAGATATATGAAATCGTATTGGGGTAGCAGATTTTTGATTTCTTTTAAAACAGTAAGGCCTCCATAGCCGGAATCAAAAACACCGATGGGAGTAGAATGTATCATTTGCCAAAAATAAACAAGCCACCCCGATTGAGGATGGCTTGTTTAAATTATTTTATGATATATTATTTATCAGTTCCAGTATTAGGAGTAGAAGCGCCAGCTGCCGGTTCTTTTAAACCTAGTTTTTTTATTACTAATGGCCCTATGTCATTTGCAGGAGGCATTACGATAAGCGCTTCTTTTGTCATTACATAAGTATAGCCATTTTCTTTTGCTACTGCTTCAATAGCTACCTGTAATTTTTTTTGTATCGGTACAGAAAGCTCCTGTCTCTTCTGTTCAAATTCGTTTTGGATTCTTTGCTGTGCTCCCTGGAGATCCGAACTTCTCTTCGTAAGGTCGTTTCTTTTTATCTCTTTAAGACTTGGGCTCATAGTTGAAGAATCCTTTATAAATTTTTGTATGTCAGCATTCAAAGCTGTTTGTTCATCCTGTGCATTTTGATATAATGATTGCTGGTACTGGTCGAGTTGTTTCTGAACAGCAGCAGCTTCCGGCATTAGCTGAATAATTTCATCAGCACTTATGTAGCCGATCTTTTGGGCAGAGGTTGATTTAGAAGATCCAAGTATTCCTGCGGAAATAAAAAGGATGATAAGAAATTGTTTCATTTTTGTTTTAAGGTTTATTTTTATAAAGTGTTTAAAAATTTGTTTTAGGATGCACTTGTTTTTCTCTTTGGCAATTATTTAACACCCAATTCTTTCAATACATCATCACTCTTATCCAGTTTTGGGTCGGCAAATATAACGGTAATTCCTGCACTTTTATCCAAAATAAAATCATATAATTTTGCGACGGCCAATTTTTGTATAGCATTATAAACCCTGTCTTGAATTGGTTTTATAAGCTCTTCACGTTTTTTGAAAAGATCACCCTGGTATCCAAATCTTTGTCTTTGAAGGTCACTGATTTGTTTTCCCATATTATAAAGCTGATCTTCTCTTTTTTTCTTCAGATCATCGCTAAGCATTACCTTTTCAGCATCGTATTCTTTATACATACTATCTAGAGCCGCAGATTTCCTGTCAATCTCCTGTTGCCACATTTTGCTGAACTGATCTAATTTTAACTGAGCATCTTTATAATCCGGCAATTTGCTAAGAATATATTTGGAATCAATCACTGCATACCGCTGGGCAAAACTACTGACTGCTAAAACAAAACATGCCGATAAAGTGAAAAGTAATTTTTTCATATAATTAGATTTAATCCTTCATTTAATTATTTAACTACTTTATTATTTTATAAATTTCATTCTATTTCGTAAAGATCTTTCTCAGTATAGCAACAAATAATCATGAATCTGATTTGTCAAAGACATGTAAATTATTGAACCATTTAACTATATACTATTCAGGTTCCTGACCAAGCATAAATGTGAATTTGCCTGCGCTTTTCAATCCACCTCCCGGGGTAAGTCTATCTATACCAATACCGTAATCAAATCCAAGTAAACCAAACATTGGTAGGAAAAAACGCATACCCAGACCAACTGACCTGCGTAATTGAAATGGATTATAATTTTGAAAACTATACCATCCGTTAGCTGCTTCAAAAAATGCCAGTCCATAAATAGTACTGCTGGCGCTTGTGCTTAACGGGTACCGCATTTCCAAAGTATATTTATTAAATATAGTAAAAAACTCTGTTGCCTGGCTGAGGTCTGGATTGACTTTAGGGTTAGAAGTTTCATAAACAGGATATCCTCTCTGAGAAATGATATCATAACCCAGTAATCCGTAATTATTACTTAATCCGGCGTCACCAAGCTGGAAACGACCAAAAGGCGATTCAGGCGCTGTTGCGGAGTATTTTCCCAGAAATCCATATTTGGCTGCACCATACAATACAAATTGTTTATCCTTATCTGTGCCCCGAGCCTGACCAATAGGAATGTAGAATTGAGCAGTAAACCTTTCCTTATGGTATTCTATCCATTTATATTGTTCGGCTGCAGCTAAAGGTCTTTGGTTCCTTAAAAGCGAATAGGGAGGAGTTAACTCTGTGCTAAAAATAAAATTTGAGCCATAGGTCGGGAAGATTGGATTGGATCCGGCAGAACTACGCGCAAAAGTAATTTTCAAACTAATATTATTCGAAGTTCCATTTACTAGCCCTGGAAAAATATTATATTTCTTAAGATTATACTGTTGATAATTTAATTGATATACTAACGAGAAGTAATCATCGGGCCATTTCAATTGTTTACCCAGGGAAACGCTGAATCCGATAGTTTTTATGTAAGAGGTGTCCGCATAATCCTTGTCATATACTCCAGTAGTTGGATTATATGCATTGGCATATTTTGTATTATAATAACTGATAGTAAATGGATCTCTCTTTTTGCCTCCAAGCCATGGTTCGGTAAAAGAAAAGTTATAAGAACGGAATTGTTTTCCATTACTTTGACCTCTTAAGCTTAATCTTTGTCCGTCACCCACTGGTAAAGGATCCCATGCCTTTTTCTTAAAAATATTATAGATAGAAAAGTTATTAAAAGTTACACCCAGCGTACCTGTAAGTCCAATACCTCCACCAAATCCGGCTGAAAGTTCCAGTTGATCCGAAGATTTTTCTACCAGATTCCAGGTAATATCCACTGTTCCATCTGACTGGTTAGGCACCAGGCCCGGAGAAATTTTTTCAGCATCAAAATATCCTAATGTGCCAAGCTCACGCTGGGTGCGAATGATTTTTTCCCGGCTAAATTTTTCACCGGGTATAGTACGTAATTCCCTGCGTATTACATATTCTTTGGTCTTATCATTTCCCGCTATTTCCACTTTACCAATGGTAGCCTGTGGACCTTCAATAATTCTTATTTCATGGTCAATTGTATCATTGTAAACGGCTGTTTCTACCGGGTGAATCTGAAAAAATAAATAGCCATCATCCTCGTAAAGGCTGGAGATATCTCCCCCATCTGGAGAGGGGGTAACCCCCAGTCTATTATTTAATGTTTGGGCATTATATATATCACCTTTCTTGATCCTCAATATCAAATTCAAAATTGAATCAGGGTATTTGGTGTTTCCTTTCCAGGTAATTTTACCAAAATAATAGCGATGACCTTCAGATACTTTGATAGCTACATTCAGATCTCCTTTAGCATCATTATAGGTCGTATCTGCTACAATAGCAGCATCACGATAACCAAGTGAATTATAATAATCCAGAATTTTATTCTTGTCGTCTTGATATTTTTTTTCGTTGAATTTTGCAGAGTTCAGTAATTTAAAACGGAAATAAGGATCTACGAGTTCCAATGTTTTGGATGGAAACAGGTAGCCATTATCATGAAGGTATTCGTTAAATGTAATGCTATTGTTTTTGGATGAATCATAAACATTATGGTCAGGAGTAGGATATAAAGTTAACCTGCTTTTTTCTTTGGTTCCCTTCATTTGCTTTCTCAATTTGGAATCTGATACCTCTTCATTTCCTGCGAAATAAACATTATCAATCCGCACCTTTGCGTTTTTATTAATAGTGAAAATAAGACTGACCGCATTTTCAGCTTTAGTATCTTTTATTTCATTAATATCTACCGTTACATTTCTAAAACCTTTGTCCACAAAATACTTATCAATTGTTGATGTAGCTGATACTTTAAAACCTTGAGTAACACGGGTAAGCTTTCCTTTCTTAATGTCTAGCTTTTTGGTAATATCATCAGCTTCACTTTTACTAATACCTTTAAACTTGAAAGAAGAAAGTATAGGTCTGTCAGTAATATGAATTTCTATAGAAAGATCATCGCCGGTAAGTTGTGTTAAATAAATTTCCACATTAGAAACGAGATTTTGTTTCCAAAGGTTAATTATGGCATTCGAAAAATCATCGCTGCCAGGTAATGTGATTTTGTCACCAATAGCAAGGCCTGTAATAGAAATGATGAGGTTGGGATCAAAAGTAGTACCAGTAACTGTGATATGAGATAAAGTATATTTTTTGGGAGCTTTTGAATTTAAAACATTCTCCAGCGCCACATTTACGGAACTGGGAATTGAATCTGTTTTTAAAGATACCGTAGGTACAGAATCCTTAACAAGCTGTGCAGATGCAATAGTTGTGGTAGTAATAGCAATAGCTATCAAGAGTAGGATCTTGTAGATCTTAGGCATTCAAACGTTTTTAATAAGGGCGGCAAGTTAATTTCAATAATTAAAAGTTTTTGTTAAATCACCCACAAAACTGGTTGCTGTTTGGTATTTGCTGTTTACCAGTTTTACTTTTCAGAGCTGTTCGCTGGTTTTCCCAAATCTTCTTTCGCGGTTTTGATAATCTAAAAGCGCCTCGTATAGGTTTTCTTTCCTGAAATCGGGCCACAAGGTCTCCGTGAAATATAATTCAGAATAAGCAAGTTGATATAATAAAAAATTACTAACCCTGTATTCGCCACTGGTTCTTATCATCAGTTCGGGATCGGGAAAACCTGCAGTGCATAGATACTGATTAAAAACATCTCCTGTAATTTCCTCCAGGTTCAGTTTCCCTTTTTTAATTTCGGCGCCAATATTTTTTACAGCATTTATAATTTCCCAACGGCTGCTATAGCTAAGCGCCATGATAAGATTGAGGCCAGTATTTCTTTGGGTATCTTTGCAGGCCTCTTCTAATTCGCGGCGTGCATTAGGAGGAAGCATATTTATATTTCCGATCACATGCAAACGGATATTATTTTTATTGAGAGTTGCTACTTCTTCTCTAATGGTTTGTACCAACAATTCCATTAGCCCTGTTACTTCATCTTTGGGGCGGTCCCAGTTTTCTGTACTAAAAGCATATAGGGTAAGATACCCGATTTTTAATTCTGCGCAGCCTTCTACTATATTTCTTACGCTTTCAACGCCATTGTAATGTCCATAAAGACGGTTCTTACCTTTTTCTTTTGCCCATCGCCCATTACCATCCATTATGATAGCAATATGCACGGGAAGTTTTTCGGCTATTAATTTATCTTTTAAACTCATTTTAATGAAAAAAGGAAGTGTTGCATCGACCATCCCGACTAAAACAAAAATAAGAAAATAGATTTACCTCATTCAGATAAAATTTTTATGGCTTCGCAGAAGGACAACGGTAAGAGGTAATATTAAATGAAATCCCAAATACAGCAGTAGCGTACTGGTCGTTTTGCTTGCTGAAACCTCTTTGTCTTCCCTCAATACCAATTGGAGTACCGGTTTCATAAGATCGGTCTTGCATGATTCCGGCAATAGATTTACCTCCCGCAGTGGAAGGGAAGTTATTAATCCCGATATAAGTGGTGCTTACATCATCTATATAATCAGTCGTTGTAAAACGTTGGGTTACTTCAAAGGAAAGATTGACATTATCATTAATGGCATATTTCACTCCGAAGCCAATCGGGAAGCACATTGCAATTGTTCCGTATTCTTTTCTTCCTTTATAAAATGTTTCGCCTTCGGTATGTAGCGGGCGTAAATACACTTTTTTACCCTGATAAAAAGCATACGGGTTGTAACTGAAAAAACCGATACCTAAAGTGGCATACGGCGTAAAGCAATGTGCCCGGTCTGTAGGATTAAATTTAAAAAAATTAAAATCACCCTGCAGTGCAATTTCAAAAATATTAGTATTGAAACTCAGGTTTTGTCTCCGCTGAAAGGTGTTGTCACTATACTTATCACTGTAGGCCAAAAATGCATAATTACCACTAAGTCTAACTGCAACATAATTACCAAACTGCCTTCTGAAATAAGCTCCGAAAGCGATTTTGGGTCTATTAAGATCGCCTCGCGGATCAAGATCACCAAAATAATGGGATAGCCCTCCCGTAATTCCAAATTCACCTTCCTGCACATATTCTTCCATTTGAGAATAGCCCTTCATATTAAAGGATAAGGAGATGAGCAACAGAAAAATGATTTTTTTCATAACAAGAGGTAAAAATAACTGAAAGTTAAAAGAACGAACAGAAAAGGTGAATAATTTTAACAAAAAAAATATTTAGTTTCTTTTATCAAGCCCCCATGAAAGTTTATTTCTGAGCGTTTGCAAAAAATTATTTTCATTTAACCTTACCAGGTTGATGTTAAAAACTTCTTTGCGGATAGCAAGCAATACTTCTTTGGAAGCAATTTCTCTTCTGCTGTCAAGGGTACACAAAAAACCATCAGTACGACCTTCTATTTCAAATGAAATAATAGAATCATCCGGAATTACCAATGGTCTTATATTCAGATTATGTGGCGATACCGGTGTAATAACAAAACTCGATGAGTCAGGAAAAACTATGGGGCCGTTACAACTTAATGAATATCCTGTGGACCCGGTGGGAGTCGATACTATAAGCCCATCGGCCCAATAAGTATTCAGAAATTCACCATTGAGATAAGTATGGATTTTTATCATCGGCGAAGTATCTTTTTTGTGAATGGTAAATTCATTAAGAGCGTAGCAAGATCCGCTAAACAATGGCATATTAGCATCAAGATGCACAAGTGATCTTTTATCTATCTTAAAAGTTCGTTTCACTAATGCTTCCATCGCTAAATGAATTTCACCCTTGCCGATGCTCGCCAAAAAACCAAGTCTTCCATAATTGACTCCTAAAATGGGAATTCCTTTATCTCCTACAAAAGTAATAGCATCGAGGAGCGTGCCATCGCCTCCAAGGCTTATCATAAAGTCAATATCTTCCAGATCTGCTGAACAATTGAAAGAGGAATATTTATTTATAATATCAATAGAAGAATAAAACTGATTAAAAAAATCCTGGTAGATTACAGGTTCTATATTATAATGAGAAAATTCGGTTAGCAAAACTTTTAATCCCTCAGATTGTTCCGATTCTAATCCCCGGCTATAAATTGCAATTCGCATCATTGTTTCACTTAAAATTTAATATATAAAACAAAGGAATATTATACTAATCATGTAAAAATAAACCCTTTTGGCGAATTGGTGGATGTTGAATGGTGTTCGGACGAGGTTGATTAAGAATCTCTCAAATTTATTTGTTTACTGGTTGAAAGATTTTTGCTGATTGTTGAAAGCATACTCCTGATCAAATATCCAGGTAGTTCATTAAATTTTGATAATTGGTACTCACTTCATTTTCGAATAATTCTTCGCCGGAATAATAAGATACCCTATATTCGTATCTTTCAAAAGTAGCAATGATTGTTGCAATTTCTTTTTTATTTAATTGCAAAGTAATTTCCAATAACTCCGGTGCAGGATGTGGTGATACATTAAGATGAAGAATAGTAGCGCCATCACTTTCTACTATGCTGTTGATTTCTGAAATAGCAAAACGTGAGCGTTCTATTTCTAAAACAATCAATGCCCCATATTCAGAAGATCCACAAAAATTGCCTAATGCTGTTATAAGTGCACCCGACGAAATGGTACCCAGCAATTCGTTGTTTTCATTGATTACAGGAACCACATTGGTGTTATATAAACTATGTAATGAAGCTGCTTTTAAAAAATGATTATTTGCATTCACGGCAGCCATTACAAAACTTGCCTGAAATATTTCAAGTGTAACAATATCTTTATTTTCTTCATCAATAAGGTCTGATTCGCTGATGAGGCCCAAAAATCTTTCTTCGGAAATTACAGGAAGGAAAGTAGCTTTAGAATCATTCATTAACTGTAATGCTTTTGATACTGTATCCCGTAATTGTAAGTTTGGATATAAATTATCAGCAAGTTGCAATGTTGTCATTTTCTTTCATTTTTTAATTCAATAAATGTGCTATTATAAGAAAGACAATAAAAATCAGCTAATTGTTGCAGCACGAACTTTTAATTTTGAAAGAAAACCCCCAAGGATCTTATTAAATTCATCCGGAACTTCCATCATTGGCGCATGACCGCATTTATCAATAAAATGCAATTCACTGTTGGGAATTAGTTTATTAAATTCTCTTGCGACAAAGGGCGGAGTAATGGTATCGTTATTCCCCCAGATAAGGCATGTTGGCTGTTTTATCTGGTTCAGTTCGTCTCCAAGATTATTTCTTATGGCAGATTTGGCTAATGAAATAATCTTGATAACCTTTATCCGGTTATTAGTTATTTCAAAACATTCATCTACCAGTTCATCGGTAGCCATTGCGGGATCATAAAAGGTAAGTTGGGTTTTTTTACGAATATATTCCTTATCTCCCCTTTTAGGATAACTATCTCCCATTCCATTTTCAAACAATCCGGAACTGCCTGTAAGTATTAATGATTTTATTCTTTCCGGGTTTTTTAAAACATACACAAGTGCCACATGGCCACCCAAAGAATTTCCAAGTAAATTTATATTATCATAACCGCGTACCTCAACAAATTTTTTCACAAATTTTTGTAATCCTCCTACGGTAGTATGCAAAAGATCTAGATCAAAAAGAGGAAGCATGGGCACAATTACTTTATTTGTCTTCCTGAAATATTCAATAAGATGAGTAAAATTACTTAGTGCTCCAAATAGCCCATGCAGCAATAACAGAGGTTCTCCCTCACCTTCTTCAATAAATCTGAATTTTCCTTCTTGTAGTAATTGATATTCCATCTTTTGTAATACAGCAATTTTTAATGCCTTTAATTATTGCTAAAATAAATGTTTCTAATCAAAAAATCCTCTAAATAATATATTTAGCATTCTTCATGCTGCTAAATTATGGCCTAAATTTTCAAAAAAACTTTGAAGTTCTGAAAATAAATCTTTAAATACAGGTATTACTTTCCCAAGGTTATCAATCACTTTAGGCCCCCATGGCTTCACAAAACCGTACACAGAAGATTTTGCAATAGTTTCAGGTTTTATAAGAAACGTTTTTTCTGCAAAAAATAATATAACACTGAAAATAATAGTGTAAATAATAAAATAAAACACGATACCACCAATTCTATCAAGCCATCCAAGCATCCCAATACTAACTGTTTTTTTAATAATACGCGCACATATATTTACCAAAATAACAACCACAATAAAAACTAAAGCAAATGAAATCACAGGTAACCACTTTACAGAAAATCCAGAATGAGATCCAAAATAATGAGCAACTAATACTGACAGCTTCAAAGCCGCTGCCAGCCCAATCATAAAAGCAAGAAATGAAAAAATGCCAACGATCAATCCCTTACTAAATCCCTTAAATATCGCAATGATTATTATAATAATATAGGCAATATCTATTATCATTGGGTTACCTGAATATTGATTATTGAATTATTTCATCATTGTATTATTAATAAACCTAACCGGAGCTATTGGTATAGCCATCCAGTTAAGCAACAAATAACAAAGATTCCTTCAGAGAGCTTTCATGATCTCAATAAGCTAATTATTTACTTAATAATTCCTTCACAATTCCTGAAATGGTTTTTCCTTCCGCTTTTCCTGCCAATTGTTTATTTGCAATTCCCATTATTTTACCCATATCTGCTGAAGACGAAGCACCAGTTTGAGCAATAATTTTTTCGATTATTTCTTTTAATTCTTTTTCACTAAGTTGTTCAGGTAAAAATTTTTCAATTACTTCTATTTCTTCTCTTTCTTTTTCAGCAAGGTCTTCACGATTTTGCTTTTCATAAATTTCCAAAGAATCTTTTCTTTGCTTTACTAATTTTTGAAGTAATTTAATTTCCTCTTCTTCCTTTACATTTCCTCCTGCGCCTTCTGCGGTTTTTGCTACAATGATAGCAGCTTTGATGGCACGCAAAGAGCGTAAAGATTTTTCATCTTTGGCCAGCATAGCTGTTTTTAAAGCGGCCATTACATTTTGTTCTAAAGACATAGTATAAATAATAAATAATGATTAAATATTAAGGAACCAGAAAGTATTACCACTTCAAATTTATTGTTCCTTCTTTTCAGTTTCTACAAACTTTTTATGAAAACTGGTAGCAAAATTTTTAATTTCACCAGCTAAATCTTCCTGTCTTGTAGCCCTTTGAAAAGTATCGGCCATAGTTACAAAAACCTGGTAATAAAAATCAGCCATTTCATCTGTCATCATATTTTTGGTCCAAAGGTCAATCCGCAATGCAGTTTTTTCAGCCCCATCCCAAAATGCCAAAATCATAGCTTTCGCAATTTGTGGTGAGTCAGCACTACTTTCCGAGGCACTCCATTTTATTTGTTGAGGTACTTTCTCAGCATCGAGTTTTACGTTGATGTTTATATTTGATTCTATCATAATTGGATGCAAATTTAATACTATTGAGGATTACTAAACTACACTTGTATTTAACCTTTCTTTAACCCTGTAACAAATACATTTGCCAACTTAATTATATTTATGAAGAAAATTGTTTTTGTAGCTATAAGTTGTTTGTTTTTTTCAATGGCTTTTTCCCAGGATACCACGCATTCATCTGCTACAAATACCAAAAGTATTAAGCTTACCCAGAAGCCCGCGGACCATCTTATGATCCAGCTTTCTTCTGACCATTGGGCTGCAATGCCTGATAGTATTGGGAGTCACCAAAAGGGTTTATCAAGAGGCTTTAATATTTATTTTATGTACAACAAGCCTTTTAAGACTTCTCCAAAATATAGCCTGGGTATTGGTGTAGGAATCAGTTCAAGCAATATGATTTTCAAAAAAATGAACGTGGGCCTTAATGCAACTTCAGCAACACTTCCATTTACTCATTTGGATTCTTCCAACTATTTTAAAAAATATAAATTGTCTACTACCTTTCTTCAAATTCCCCTGGAGATTAGATATACTGATAAACCGGATGAACCTAATAAAAGCCTGAAAGCTGCAGTAGGCCTAAAAATAGGAACATTGATAAATGCCCATACAAAAGGTAAAAATCAAGAGAACAAAAATGGGCAAACTTTAAATACTTATACAGAGAAAGAGAAAAGTAGTCGCTATATAGACGGAACTCAAGTTATGGGAACAGCAAGGGTAGGATATGGCATATTTTCACTCTTTGGAGCCATCCAGCTTAATACTGTTTTAAAATCGGGTTACGGACCTAACATGAGACTATACCAGGTAGGTATCACTGTTAGCGGATTATAATTTCCTCCATTTTTTGTTATCACAACTTTTTTTTTGAGAATGGCAATTTAATTTCCATTTCAAAAAACGGGATGAATTATTTTTGTCATCTAAAGATTTTCTATTGATCGAAAAAAAAATTAACTCCAATGAAACGGTAAATGCTGTTCTGGTAAGTGTCATTCAGAATGGACAAACAGAGCAACTTGTAAATGAATATCTTGAAGAATTGAAATTCTTAGCAGAAACAGCCGGCGCAGTTACCATTAATAAATATACCCAGAAATTGGATCATCCCGACAGCCGTACCTTTGTTGGTAAAGGAAAATTAGAAGAAATTAAAAATTTTATCCAAAGAAAAAATGTGGATCTTATCATCTTTGATGATGAACTTACCGGCTCCCAAATCACAAATATTGAAAAAGAATTAAAAGCAACTGTCATTGACAGAAGCGATTTGATTCTCGATATTTTTGCGTCAAGGGCCAAGACCGCACAGGCAAAGGTGCAGGTAGAACTGGCACAATATCAATATATACTTCCACGCCTTAAAGGGATGTGGAAGCACCTTGAAAGACAGGGTGGTGGCATTGGAAGCCGCGGCCCCGGTGAAACGGAAATAGAAACCGACCGGCGAATTGTAAAAGATAAAATCAGCCTGCTGCGCAAACGATTATCTGAAATAGACAAGCAATCTTTTACTCAACGAAAAGAACGGGGTGAATTTATAAGAGTAGCCCTGGTAGGTTATACTAATGTAGGAAAATCCACCATTATGAACTTGCTGAGCAAGAGTGATGTTTTTGCAGAAAATAAATTGTTTGCCACATTAGATACCACTACACGCAAAGTGGTAATTGGACATACTCCATTTCTTTTAAGCGATACAGTTGGGTTTATCCGAAAACTTCCTCATCATCTTATTGAAAGTTTTAAAAGCACTCTTGATGAAGTACGTGAAGCAGATATTTTATTGCACGTAGTAGATATTTCTCATCCCAAATATGAAGAGCAACTGGCGGTAGTAAATAAAACTTTACAGGATTTAAAAAGCTTTGAAAAGCCTGTCATTACTATATTTAATAAAATGGATCAGTATGAAGAAAATACTTTTGACCAATGGCTGGAGCCGGCAGTAAAGCAACAATTATTGGAAGAACTGAAACATAGATTGGAGCAACATACGCATGGAAATTGTGTTTTTATTTCCGCAACTGCTAAAACAAATATTACTCAATTAAAGCAAGTAGTGCTCAATAGGGTAAGAAATTTATATCAATTAAAATACCCTTATAAAGCAGAATTTTTTTATTGATTTTATTACTATGGATGCTAAATATCAATGGATAAAAATTGCTGAAAATATTCATGAAATTGTTTTTGAAAAAAATAATATAGCTCAAATAAACATTGGTGAAAAATCAATTTGCCTTATCCGGACATCGATTGGGTTAAAGGCCTGCGCTTCCAAATGTCCTCATGCTGGTGGCGATCTGTCAATAGCGTATCTTGATAGCAAGGAAAATATTATTTGCCCCGTTCATAATTATCATTTCAATCTCAATAATGGAAGAGATACAAATGGCGATGGATATTTTTTGAAAATTTATAAAGTAATAGCAAACGAAACCGGCATATTTGTAGGGTTAGAAAAATGATAAATATATTCAGTTGTAATCTTAATAAAAGCCACAATTTAGTAACTTTGCAACCCTGTCATTTTGGCTACGAGAATTTTCCGCACAAAATTTGACAATATTGTTATTATCTTATATTTTTTAAATAAAATCTTTATATGGCCGGGCTTCTCTCAATATTATTTGGTGGCAATAAAAGTGAAAAAGACGTAAAGGCTATCTGGCCGCTTGTTGGAAAAATAAATTCATTTTATGACCAATATCAATCTATTTCAAACGATGAATTACGCCACAAATCGGTAATTTTTAAAGAACGAATAAATACATATCTCAGCGAAATAGACAATCAGATAGAAACACAAAAAGCAGAAGCTGACAAACTTCACTCTGCTGATATTTCAGGTCGCGATGCCATATACCGGTATATAGACGATATGCGCAAAGACAGAGATAAAAAACTGGAAGAAGTCCTTCTTGAAATTTTACCCGAGGCTTTCGCAGTAGTAAAGGAAACAGCCAGCCGTTTTAAAAACAATGAAGAACTGGAATCTACCGCTACCCAACTGGATAAAAATTTTGCACTTACCAAAAATTATATCAGAATAGTTCCGGGAACTCCTGAAGGAGAAGGTGATAAAGCCATTTATAAAAACAAATGGACTGCAGGCGGCACCGAAATTACATGGAATATGGTTCATTATGATGTGCAATTGATTGGAGGTATTGTTTTGCACCAGGGTAAAATTGCCGAAATGGCCACGGGGGAAGGTAAAACATTGGTTTCTACCTTACCTGCATACCTGAATGCACTTGCCGGGCATGGAGTACATATCGTAACAGTAAATGATTATCTCGCCCGACGCGACAGTGAATGGAACGGAACTTTGTTTGAATGGCTTGGTCTCACAGTAGATTGTATTGATAAACATCAACCTAATAGTGAAGAGCGCAGAAAAGCCTACAGCAGTGATATCATTTATGGAACTAACAATGAATTTGGTTTCGATTATCTGCGTGATAATATGGTACACACTCCCGAAGAAATGGTACAGGGTAAACATCATTTCGCAATGGTGGACGAAGTAGATAGCGTATTGATAGACGATGCCAGGACACCTTTAATTATTTCAGGCCCTATTCCGCGTGGCGATCAACAGGAATTTGATCAATTGAAACCACGTATAGAAAAAATTCTGGAAGCACAAAAAAAAGTTACCAGTCAATTTTTGATCGAAGCCAAAAAGAAAATTGCTGAAGGAAACGATGATCCCAAAGACGGGGGACTTGCTCTTTACCGCTCTCATCGCGGCTTGCCAAAAAATAATGCATTAATAAAATATTTGAGCGAACCGGGTATGAAGGTAAAACTTCAAAAATCGGAAAACTATTACCTGGGTGAGCAGGAAAAAAATATGCACATTGTAGATGATGAACTTTATTTTGTTATTGACGAAAAGAACAACCAGGTGCAACTTACCGATAAAGGGATATCGCTCATTACAAAATCAGGTGAAGATCCGGAATTCTTTATACTGCCTGATATAGGCGTAAAACTGGCCGATATTGAGAAAGGTAACGCCACACCGGAAGAAAAATTAGAACAAAAAGAAACATTATTAAATGATTATTCAATAAAGGCGGAAAGGATTCATACTGTTCAGCAACTATTAAAAGCTTATACCCTTTTTGAAAATGATGTTGAATATGTGGTAATTGATGGCCAGGTAAAGATTGTAGATGAACAAACTGGCCGTATCATGGAAGGCCGCCGCTACTCTGATGGATTGCACCAGGCCATTGAAGCCAAGGAAAATGTGAAGATAGAAAGTGCCACCCAAACTTACGCTACCATTACGTTACAGAATTATTTCAGGATGTACCACAAACTAGCAGGCATGACCGGTACTGCGGAAACCGAAGCTGCAGAATTCTGGGATATTTATAAATTGGATGTGGTTTCTATTCCTACCAATGTACCGGTAATCAGAGGAGATGAACAAGATCTGGTTTTCAAAACCAAACGTGAAAAATATAAAGCGGTTATAGAAGAAGTAGAAAAAATGAGCGCAGAAGGAAGACCAATTCTTGTAGGAACTACTTCTGTTGAGGTAAGTGAATTACTCAGCAGGATGATGAAACAAAAGGGAATGTCTCATAATGTGTTGAATGCAAAACAGCATGCCAGAGAAGCCCAGGTAGTAGCCGAAGCAGGGTTAGCCGGCGCAGTTACAATTGCTACCAACATGGCAGGACGTGGTACCGATATCAAACTTGGGCCAGGTGTAACGGAAGCCGGTGGATTGGCCATATTGGGAACAGAAAGACATGAAAGCCGGCGTGTGGACAGGCAGTTGCGCGGACGTGCCGGAAGACAAGGTGATCCAGGTTCTTCCAAATTTTTTGTATCGCTGGAAGATGACCTGATGCGCATGTTTGGCAGTGAGAGAATTGCTTCATTAATGGATAGGATGGGGTATAAAGAAGGTGAGGTAATTCAGCATAAAATGATCTCAAAAAGTATTGAACGAGCGCAAAAGAAAGTGGAAGAAAACAACTTTGGCATTCGAAAAAGATTGCTGGAGTATGATGATGTAATGAATAAACAAAGGACCGTGATTTATGGAAAAAGAAATCACGCCTTGTTTGGAGAAAGGCTCGCGCTCGATCTGGATAATGCGTTTTATTCTGTTGCAGAAGGCATTATCAATTCATTTAAAGAAATTAATAATCATGATGAGTTTAAGCTTGCGATTATCATGAATTTTGGGATAGATACTTCCATTACACCCCAGGAATTGGAAAAAGAAGATTTGAATATTCTGGCCAACAAATTATATTATGAAGCAAAGGATCATTATAATCACAAAAATGAATTAATGAACCAGCAAACGCTTCCTGTAATTAAAAATATCCGAAAAGAACAGGGTGCTCACATAATGAACGTGGCAGTTCCTTTTACTGATGGTAAAAAAGCAATGCAGGCAATTGCAAACCTTGATAAAACAATAGAAACCAATGGTGCTGAACTTACTAATGCCTTAGAACGTAATATTACCCTTGCTTTAATTGACGATGCGTGGAAAGAACATTTGCGGGCGATGGATGATTTAAGACAGAGTGTACAAACAGCAGGCTATGAACAAAAAGATCCATTGGTAATTTATAAAATTGAAG
>JGI20205J14842_1000010_pt1 | contig 43093 bp, 37 predicted proteins | sample NGESurshal092012_2_FD_14842 | JGI IMG/M metagenome (IMG submission 14842) | reverse complement strand
CCAAGGCCCTCGCGCTGCGCGATCCGCAGCAGCTCGGGGTTGACCATCGCGCGCCGCCCGCCGTTCTTGGCCGTGCCCGGCCCGCCGCTGCCGTTGCTGGCCGCCCGGCTGCTGCCGCGGGGGCTGGCGAACAGGTCATACAGCCGGTTGCCGGCCAGCATGTGCTGCCAGAGCGGCACCGGGCGGTGCTCATCCACGATCACGGTGGTCCCGCCGCGCACCTGCGACAGCCACTCGCCAAACTCCTCGGCGTTACTCACCGTCGCCGACAGCGCGGTCAGCCGCACGGACTGAGCCAGGTGAATGATCACCTCTTCCCAGACCGCGCCGCGGAACCGGTCGGCCAGGTAGTGCACCTCGTCGAGGACGACGTAGCCCAGCCCGGCCAGGGCGGCCGACCCCGCGTACAGCATGTTGCGCAGCACCTCGGTGGTCATGACCACGATGGGGGCGTCGCTGTTGATGCTGTTGTCGCCGGTCAGCAGCCCGACGCTGGCGGCGGAGTACCTGCGCACCAGGTCGCTGTACTTCTGGTTCGACAGGGCCTTGATGGGCGTGGTGTAGAAGCACTTCTTGCCCTCGGCCAGGGCCAGGTGCACGGCGAACTCGCCCGCCACGGTCTTGCCGGACCCGGTCGGCGCCGCGACGAGGACGCCGTGGCCGCTGTCCAGGGCCCGGCAGGCCGCCAGCTGGAACTCGTCGAACTCGAAGTCGTAGAGCCGCTGGAAGTCGGTCAGCCGGGGGCCATCCGCCCCGACGCGCCGCCGGGAGGCCGCGTACCGATCCGCGGGGCTAGCCGACGTGGTCATGGACTCCAGCCTAAGCGGGCCGCCGACCAGCCGTGGCGGCGCGTGGTCGGGACGCTACTCCGGCGGGCCCGTTCCGGCGTCGACCGTCTCGTCACCGGGCTCCAGGCCGAACTCCCGCACCTCCTCGGGCGAGAGACCGGGATAGGGCGTCGCGGCCAGGATCCGCGCCCGGCGGCGGTCGTTGAAGAACGCGAACACCTCAGCCAGCTCCACGAGCAAGACGCAGGGCACGGCCAGCAGCAGCATGCTGATGGGGTCGGGGCTGGGCGTGGCCACCGCGGCGAACAGGAACACGCCGAAGATGATCATGCGGCGCCACTTGGCGAAGCGCTCGTGGGTCAGCACGTGGGCCAGGTTCAGCAGGACGAACACCAGCGGCAGCTCGAAGGCGATGCCGAAGATGGTCAGCATCGCGATGGCGTAGCCCAGGTAGGTGTTGATGGTGATGATCGGCACGACGCCGTGCGGGATCAGCGCGATGAGGAACCGCAGGCCCTTGGTCATCGCGAAGTACGCGATGGCGCCGCCGAGCGCGAACAGCGGCACCGACGCGCCCACGAAGAAGTAAGCCCAGCGGCGCTCCCGCGCGTACAGGCCGGGGGCGATGAACGCCCAGAGCTGGTACAGCCACAGGGGCGAGGAGACGATCACGCCGGTGATGATCGAGACCTTCAGCCGCAGGAACAGCGCGTCGAACACCCCGGTGACGTACAGATGGCACGAGTGCCCGGTGGCGCCGGTGACCTTCAGCTGCGCGGGCAGGTCCAGCCGGCAGTAGGGGGCCTCGATGAAATGCCAGACATGGGGGTAGATGTACCAGCCGACGATCGTGCCGATGGTGGCGAACAGGAGCGCCTTGAACACCCGGTTGCGCAGCTCGCGCAGATGCTCCATGAGCGGCATGCTGCCGTCCGGGTTGTGACGCTTTCCGGGCAGCCGCACGCCAGGCCCGGGACCCGCCGCATCGCCCAGATCGTCCTGCGTGGCCATGGTCAGCAGGCCGGGGCTAGAAGGGCTGCTGGCTGCGCTGCGCCTCAGACAGCGGGGCGCCTCCGCCGTTCACCGCGGCACCCTCGGCGCCGGCGTTCTGCCGCTGCAGGTCCGCGATCTGGCGCTGCAGGTCCGCTAGCTGCTGCTGCTGCCCGGCATCGACGGCCGTGGGCTGGGCGGCCAGCGGCTGCGGCGGCACCGCCGGGGGCAGGGTAGTCTGCGTGGCCATGGCTGCGGGGTCCTCCATCGGCTGGCCGCTCTCACCCAGGCCGTGGACCGACTTCTTGAAGATGTGCATCGACTTACCGAGCGCCTGGGCCGCGCCCGGCAGCCTGCTCGAGCCGAACAGCAGCAGGACCACGACCAGCAGGATGATGATGTGCGGTGCGCTGGGATCGAACATGTCAGCCCCAATTCAGCGGAGGGAATCCGCAGGCCAGTTACTACCCGGAGTCTACACGCGGCTTCGGAACCGGACATTGCGGATCGGCCGTGCGGGACTAGCCAGCTAGCTAGCCAGCCAGCCCGCCTCCGGAGCCTACCTGGGTCACCGGTACTGGTCGAGTGCGGCGCGGGCATCGCTGGCCACCAGCGTGACCAGATCCGGCGGGGCGACGACCCGGCCGTCCCCGCCCAGCCGCAGCGCCAGCCGCCGCACCCAGCGGGTATCGGGCGTGCGCAGGCTGACCCGGAGCTGGCCGTCGCCGAGCTCGTCCACCTCCTCGCAGGGGTAGTACTCGGCCACCCAGCGGCCCGCTGTGGACACCTCGAGCACGACCTGGATGTCGTCCGGGGACGGCCGGAACAGGCCCTCGTCGACGTCTACAGGCTCGGCCTCGGACGGCACCTCCGCCGGCCCGTCGAGCACCTTGATGGCCAGGATCCGGTCCAGCCGGAACAGCCGGACCGCGTCGGCCCGCCGGCACCAGCCCTCCAGGTAACTGCGGCCATCCACTATGACCAGGCGCATCGGGTCCACGTCGCGCTCGGTCGCCTCGTCCCGGCCCGGCACGTAATAGGACAGGTGCACTCGCCGCGCGTCGGCCAGGGCCCGGCTGACCTCGGCCAGGGCCGCCTGCTCGGCCCTGTTGTCGACCTGCACGGCGACCTGCGCGCTGGGCCCGGCCGCGGCGCCCGCCGCGGCCTCCAGCTTGGCGATCGTCCGCCCCAGGGCCGACCGGTCGCCCATGCCGGGCAGCTCAGCCAGCATGCGCAGGGCTACCAGCAGGGCGCTGGCCTCGTCGACGCCCAGCCGCAGCGGGCGGTTGATGGACTCCGCCTCGCTGACCACGATCTCGCCGCCCTCATAGGAGAGGTCGATCGGGCAGTAGGGATCCGGCGACCGCAGCTCGACGCACCACAGCAGGTTGAGGTCGTCCACCAGCTGGCGCTCGCTGACTCCGAACGCCGAGGCCGTCTCGGCCATGCCGACGACCTTCCTGCTCACCACGTACGGCACGAGGGCCAGCAGCCGCTGCAGCCGGTCGGTGGCGGTCGGCGGCCGGGTATGCCCAGCGGCGGGCGGCGGCGATGAGCCGGCATCGGCTGTCATGCCAGCACTCCCTGGAGCCGCCCGATGACCGCGTCGCGCAGGTCGGCGGGCTCGATCACGATGACATCGGCGCCGAACGAGGCCAGGTGCTCACTCCACCAGCCGTTGTCGGAGTAGGGGACCCAGAGCGTGTCCCAGCCCGGCTGCTGGGCGGGCTCGGCACTGACCGCGTGCCGCCGCAGCCCGTGCCCCGCGCCGCTGCGGACCCGCAGCACCCCGGTGCGCTGGGCCGGCGGCTCGAAGTCCCAGGCCCGCACGGCCCCCCGGACGTCGGCATCGGCGGGCACCTGCACGGCGCCGGCGGGCCCGGTGAAGCTGACGGCCCCGTCGATCCGGCTCAGCCGGAAGACCCGCTGCTCGCCGCGGTCGGTGTCCTGGCCGACGACGTACCAGCGGCCGTTGCGGTTGACCACGCCCCAGGGCTCCAGGCGACGCTGCCGGGCCTGGCTCTGGCCGGCCCCGCGGTAGCTGAAGGAGACGGCCCGGCGGTCCCGGACCGCCTGCCACAGCGGGGCGAACGCCGCCTCGTCGGTCTGCAGGCGCGGCTCGATGCCCTGCCGGGTGGTGTCCTCGGCCTCGACCCCCGCCGCGCGGAGCTTGAGCAGCGCGCCCTCGGCCGCCCCGGCCAGCTCGGCCCGGCGCCAGACCCGGGCGGCCAGCCCCAGGACGGCCGCCTCGTCGGGCTCCAGCCGGATCTCCGGCAGCATGTAGGCCTGGCGGGAGATCCGGTAGCCGGGCTCGTCGTCGCTGGCCGAGTTGACACCCGTCTCCAGCGGGATGCCCAGCTCGCGCAGCTCGTCCTTGTCGCGCTCGAACATTCGCTTGAACGCCTCGAACGACTCCGGGTAGCCCGGAACTGCCTCGCGTATCTGGGCCGCGGTGAGATAACGGCTGGCCGACAGCAGGCATACGACGAGGCTGAGCAGCCGCTCGGTTTTCCGCCTGGACACCCGCGTCACCTTCCCAGCTCATTGGGCCGCCGCTCCCCCGCACCGACGCTACCCTGCCGGAGTGATCAGGTGGCGTAGTGGCGAGGTTTCTGCCCGTCGGCGCGAGTGGAATGGCGCGCTGGAACTCGACGTGACCGTGGCCGGAACCCAGCTGCGGGCACTGGCCTATCCGGAACTGACCGGCACACCCGAGCCGGGTGACCGCGTGCTGCTGAACACCAGCGCGCTCGACCTGGGCCTGGGTACCGGCGGCTATGCCCTGGTGGTCGCGATCCCGGACCGGCTGCCCGCCGACCGGGCCGAGCCCGGTCACCTGATCAAGGCCCGGTACACGCCGCTGCAGGCCTGCGTGCGCGGGGCCGACGAGCAAGGGTCCCGGTACCACGACGTGCTGCGGGACGCCGATGACCTGGGCGGCATGCCCGTCGTGATCGCCGACCTGCACTCCGCGCTGCCCGCCGTGCTGGCCGGCTACTACGCCGCGCGCGTCGGCGGCCGGCCGGCGGTCGCCTACGTCATGCTCGACGGCGGCGCGCTGCCGGCCTGGTTCTCGCGCACTACTGCCGCGCTCCGGGCGGCCGGCTGGCTGGCCGGGACCGTCACCGTCGGGCAGGCGTTCGGCGGGGACCTGGAAGCTGTCACGCTGCACAGCGGCCTGCTGGCGGCCCGCCACGTCCTGGCGGCCGAGCTGGCGGTGGTCACGCAGGGGCCGGGCAACCTGGGCACCGGCACCCGCTGGGGCTTCTCCGGCATCGCCGCCGGGGAGGCCGTCAACGCGGCCGCGGTCCTCGGCGGCGCGCCGGTCGCGTCGCTGCGGATCAGCCAGGCCGATCTCCGGCCGCGCCACCGCGGGGTATCCCACCACAGCCTCACCGCCTACGGCCGGGTGGCGCTGGCCCGCGCCGACGTCGTCGTCCCCGACCTGCCCGGCGAGTTCGGCGCCCAGGTCGCCGCCGTCGCCGCGACGCTGGCCGGCCGGCATGACGTTGTCCTGGTCAGCGTGGCCGGGCTAGCCGAGACCCTGGCCGCATGCCCCGTCCCGCTGTCCACGATGGGCCGGAACCTCGACGGCGACCTGGCCTATTTCCTGGCCGCCGCGGCGGCGGGACGGCACGCGGCGACGCTGGCCGGCGCCGCCGCGGTGCCGCCGGGGGCGCAACGGGATGATGGAAGGTAACTGAACGCGGCCTTGCCGCGCCCGCGACGATGGAGGACTACCACCTATGCGCATATCAAAAATCGCACGCCAGCTGCCCGCGCGGGTAGCCGTCGGCGCGTTCATCCTCAACTCGGGCCTGGGCAAGTGGGGCGCGGACGAGGAGCACGCTGCCGGCATCCACGGCATGGCCGTCGGCAGCTATCCGTTCCTGGGCAAGCTGCCGCCCGCGCAGTTCGCCCGCCTGCTGTCCATCGCCGAGATCAGCCTCGGCGCGGCCCTCCTGCTCCCGGTAGTGCCGGGAGTGGTGGCGGGCGCCGGCCTCACGGCCTTCTCCGGGGGTCTGCTCGGCTTGTACCTCAAGACCGAGGGCATGCACGAGCCGGGCAGCGTCAAGCCCACCCCGCAGGGCATCGGGCTGGCCAAGGACGTGTGGATGCTCGGCGTCGGCCTCAGCCTGATTGTGGACGACCTCGTCGACCGCGGCTGCTGACCGCACGCCGGCCCGGCCGGACCTTCCGTGATCACCGCCGCTTCCAGTGCCCCGCGCCGGGCGGCGGTGATCACGGAGCCGGCCGCTGCTAGGCCGTGGCGGCCGAGACACCTGCCAGGACGTCGACCACGAAGACCAGCGTGTCGGTGCCCTTGATGCCGACCGACGCCTGACCGGTCTTCCCGTAGCCGTCGGCCGGCGGGATGACCAGCATGACGCGACTGCCGACCGGTACCCCGGTCAGGCCCTTGATAAAGCCCGGAATCACGCCCGTGCCGGCCAGAGCGAAGCTGAACGGGGTGCCCGCCGACGAGCTCGACGGCCAGGTGGAGTTGAAAACCGCTCCGGTCCGCCAGTTCACGGCCACGTACTGGGCCACGACCGTCTGGCCCGCGGTCAGCTTGGGGCCGGTCCCCTGGATCAGGGTCTTCACGACGAGCTTGCTCGGCGGCGTGCTCTTCGGGACCGTGACGACCGGCGCGCTGGCGGTGGGCGCGGTCACCGACGGCAGGCTGCCGCCGCCGGAGGAGACATGCTGTCCCGACGCCGACGATGTCGGGCTGAACGGCTTGATCAGGTCGATGACCCAGACGGTGGTGTCGGTCCCCTTGACTCCGAGCTGGGAGTTGCCGGAGGTGCCGTACCCGTCCGCGGGCGGCACGACGGCCAGCACTCGCGTGCCGATCGTCTTGCCCTTGACCGCCGCGGCCAGGCCCTTCAGCCCCACCTGGGCCGGCAGGATCTGCGGGATGCTGGTGAACGTGCTGTCCAGCAGCTTGTGCGTCTTCCCGCTCCACACGTAGATGGCCAGGTTGGCGAGCACGTCGTCACCCGACGCCACCGCCTGGCCGCTGCCCTTGATCGGCGTGCTGATGGCCAGCTTGGCGCTCGCCTTCTCCGCCGGGATCTTCACGTTCGGGGCTTTGCCGAACGAGCCCGAGACGCTGACCTGCGAGTTCGGGTTGGAAGCTGACGAACTCGAAGAACCGCAGCCGGCCAGGGCCAGAGCGGCCAGCAGCGGGACTAGAAGCGCAGCGGAAATGCGTCGCATGAGAATCCTCAGTGTCGTGATACACCATTCGTGATCAACCGGGCCAGGATCAACCGTGCCGTGGCTAAGCAGCCGAGATCGGGGGCCGGCCGGCCCAGGCGTGTCCAGGCCAAGAGCAGTCAGCCTACCCGCCAAGAATGCGCAAAAGCTCAAAAGCAGCTGGACGTCGGCTCCGGGGCCGGCCTGGCCCGCCCGCCAGGGCCGGCGCCTGGTCCGCGGCCAGGCTATCCCGGCAGCTCAGTCAGCAGGTTCTTGCTGGTCCAGACCAGGATCGTGTACTGGCCGACGTAGTAGATCCTGGACGGCTGGCCGAAGGTATCACGGACATTGGCCATCGACGGGAACAGCGGCGCGCCGGGCCAGGTGTGGCTCAGGACGACAAAGCTGGCCTGGTGCTCCGCCGGGCTGTACCAGCTGGGCTCGGTTTCCCAGGTATCCCGGTTGATGACGCGGCCGGCCGAGACTACCGAGCGGACCGCGACGCTGCCGCCGCTGTCCAGCGTGACGACGTTGGACTGCCAGTAGCCGGCCAGGCCGTAGGACAGGTGCCGTGCGGACAGCCAGGCGGCCAGCTGGCTACCCTGCGCCGGCGCGGGGGGCAGCGCCACCACCCGGCTCAGGCTCAGCAGGTAGCTGGTCAGGACGACCGCCAGCGCCGGCACCATCCTGCTGGCCATGAGCCGCCCGGTCAGCAGCCGGCCGGCCAGCGCCGCGCCGAACGGCAGCACGGCCGTGAACTCCCTGGTGCTGTGCAGGTCCAGGGCCCTCGTGCCGAGCAGGTAGGCGGCCAGGCTGACCAGGGTGGCCGTGACCAGCAGCTGCACCGAGAGCTCAGCCGCGCCCCAGCGCCGCAGCGCCGCGCAGGCCGCCCACGCCACCAGGGCGATCCCCGCCAGGTGGACGGCCGCGAGGACGGCGACGCCATCGATGCTGCGGCCCAGGAAGTTGGCCCCGAACAGCAGCAGGATGCCCTGCAGGGCGAGTGTCAGGTTCTTGGCCAGCAGGCTGAAGGGCGCCAGCTGGGTGCCGACCGGCCAGACCGCGTAGCCGCCGTGCGCGGCGATCATGCGGCCCGCCTGCGCGGCGCCCTGCGCCGCGGCCAGCGCCATGCCGACCAGCAGGATCTCGAACCAGGCCGCTCGCAGGCCCTGGCCCAGCCGGACGGCGACCTGGTAGCCGCGGGCTGCCCCGACCGCGACCAGCGGGACGATGCCCGTGATCAGCACGATGTTGTCGGCCACCAGGGCCCCGGCCAGCAGCAGGCCGGCCAGCACGGGCACCCACCAGCGACGCGGCGCACGGTCCAGGAGGAGCCAGGCCAGCAGGACCGGGATCGTGCTGCCGGCATGATCGGGCGACAGCATCAGGACGTAGACGCCGCCGTCCTGCTGCGGCGACAGCATGATCCCGATGGCCAGCGCGGCGCGCAGCACGCCCAGCCTGCCCGTGGCCTGGCCCTTGGCCAGCCTGGCCGCCAGCAGCACCAGCAGCGAGTAGGTCATGGCCCCGGCCAGGTGCACGACGTCCGGGCGCAGCCCGCCCAGCGCCTCCAGCGCCATGTACTGCGGCAGCTCGGTGGTGTAAAACGACACGTCCGACAGCTGCCAGCCGCGCAGCAGCGGGTTCCCGTGCAGCATGGCCCACGCCTGCAGGGCATTGGAGGCGCCGTCGGAGTTGACCGGCACCGTCCGGGACATGTGCAGGTACACGGTGAACAGGGCGACGCCGAGGGTCAGCCAGGCCAGCGCCGCCGCGATCCCGCCCGGCCGCACCGGCCCGCTGCCCGGCCGCGGTGGCCGCAGCAGCGCCAGCCTGCCCAGATGCAGCCGGGGGAAGGCCGACCCGGAGAAGGCCGGCCATACCTGGGCCGGCCGGAAGAAGGCCGGCCACAGCGGCCCCGGGCCCGCCTGGCGCCGCCAGTGCAGGCCGGCCCGCATGAACCCGGCTAAGCCGTCTCCGGCCAGCCTCAGGCCGCCGCCTGCGGCCAGCCGCAGCCCCGCCCTGTCCATCAGCCCCCTAGCACTCGGGACCGCGCTCGCGCCCGGGCCCGGATCTGATCGACGCTCAGCCGGGGACCGAGAGCGAACCAGTACCACCGCAGGTACCGCGGGATCCACCGGAGGAGCTGGAAGCTGGAGACGCCGGCCGGCCGGTCCAGCCAGACCGTCGGGATCTCGGCCACCGGCAGCCGTAGCCGCGTCGCCTTCGCGGTCAGCTCGATGCCGATCTCGAAGCCGTGCCGCGAGTCGATGCCCACCGACCGGGCGAAGGCCGCCGAGTAGGCCTTGAAGGAATTGGTCGCGTCGCGGGTGCCCGCGCGCGCCAGCACGTGCAGCGACCGGCCGGCCGACTTCGAGAGCAGGCCCTTGACCAGCGGGCCGCCGACCTGCTGGCCGCCAGCCATGTACCGGGACGCCGCCGCTACCGCCACGCCGCGCTCGACCAGGCAGGCCAGGTCGTCGATCTGCCGGGCGTCGTCGCTGCCGTCGGCCATGGTGACCACGATGACGTCCCCGCGGGCCGCGTCCATGCCGAAGCGGATCGCGTTGGCCGGCCCCGGGCCGTAGGCGTTGATCAGGCACGCCAGCCGAGGCTCCTTATCCGCGTACACCTCGACGACGTCCACGGTCGGGTCGCTGGCGTAGTCCACGATCACCAGCACCTCACAGGGCAGCTGGATGGACTCGAAGAGCCGGTCCAGGACGTCGGTGATCAGCGCACCCTCGTGATAAGCGGGCATGATGACCGACAGCCGGGGGTCGCCGCTCATGAGTAACGATGCTAGCAACTCTGCGTAACGCTGAGAGTGCGATCAGTAATCAGCCCGCGTCATCCGGCTCCGGGTCATCCAGTCGGGTCATCCAGCGTCGGGCCGCCCGGCTACATGCCGGCGATCAGCTTCTCCACTCGCTCGTCGACCGAGCGGAACGGGTCCTTGCAGAGCACCGTCCGCTGCGCCTGGTCGTTGAGCTTGAGGTGCACCCAGTCCACGGTGAAGTCGCGCCGCCGCTCCTGCGCCCGCCGGATAAACTCGCCGCGCAGCCGCGCGCGGGTGGTCTGCGGCGGCACGGACTTGGCCTCGAAGATGTCCAGATCGCGGCAGACCCGCTCGACCGCGCCCCGCTTCTGCAGCAGGTAGTAGAGGCCGCGGCCGCGGTGCACGTCGTGATAGGCCAGGTCGAGCTGAGCCACGCGCGGCGAGGACAGGGACAGGTCATGCTTGGCCCGGTAACGCTCGATCAGCTGGTACTTGGTCACCCAGTCGATCTCCCGCGCCACCATGTTCAGGTCCCCGGTCTCCACCGCGCGCAGGGTCCGCTGCCACAGGTCCACCACCCGGTCAGTGATCGGGTCCGAGCCGCGGCGCTCGATGAACTCCATCGCCTTGGACAGGTACTCCTGCTGGATCTCCAGCGCGCTGACCTCGCGGCCGTTAGCCAGCCGGACCTTCCGCCGCCCGCTCATGTCGTGGCTGACGTCCCTGATCGCCCGGATCGGATTCTCCAGGGTCAGGTCGCGCATGACCGTGCCGGCCTCCACCATCCGCAGCACCAGGTCGGTCGCCCCGACCTTGAGCAACATGGTGGTCTCGCTCATGTTCGAGTCGCCGACGATGACGTGCAGCCGCCGGAACCGCTCGGCATCGGCGTGCGGCTCGTCCCGGGTATTGATGATCGGCCGTGACCGGGTGGTGGCCGACGACACGCCCTCCCAGATGTGCTCGGCCCGCTGGCTCACGCAGTAGACCGCGCCCCGGGGGGTCTGCAGCACCTTGCCCGCGCCGCAGATGATCTGCCTGGTGACCAGGAAGGGGATGAGCACGTCCGCCAGCCGGCCGAACTCACCGTGCCGGCCGACGAGGTAGTTCTCGTGGCAGCCGTAGGAGTTGCCGGCCGAGTCGGTGTTGTTCTTGAACAGGTAGATGTCGCCCGCGATGCCCTCTTCACGCAGCCGCCGGTCGGCGTCGACCAGCAGGCCCTCCAGGATCCGCTCGCCGGCCTTGTCGTGGGTGACCAGGTCAATGAGGCTGTCGCACTCCGGGGTGGCGTACTCCGGATGGCTGCCGACGTCCAGGTACAGGCGGGCGCCGTTGCGCAGGAACACGTTGCTGCTGCGACCCCAGGAGACGACGCGGCGGAACAGGTACCTGGCTACCTCATCCGGCGACAGCCGTCGCTGCCCGCGGAACGTGCACGTGACGCCGTACTCGTTCTCCAGGCCGAAAATCCTTCTGTCCATCGGCTCAGGCCCCCTGCGGCGGCGTCACCAGTCGACCGCGATGTACTTGGTCTCCGTGAACTCCAGCAAGCCGTCATGGCCGCCCTCGCGGCCCAGCCCGGACTGCTTGACACCGCCGAATGGAGCCGCGGGGTCGGACACCACGCCACGGTTGATCCCGACCATGCCGGACTCCAGGGCCTCGGCTACCTGCAGCGCACGGCGCAGGTCCGCGCTGTACACATAGGACACCAGGCCGTACTCGGTCGCGTTGGCCAGCGCGATGGCCTCCGACTGGTCGGCGAAGCGGACGATCGGCGCGACGGGACCGAAGATCTCCTGGCTCAGAATGCCCGCGTTGGCCGGCACGTGATCGAGCACGGTCGGCTCGTAAAAGTAGCCCGGCCGGTCCGGCGCATGACCGCCGAGGACCACCTGCCCGCCGTCCGCCGCGGCCGAGTCCACCAGGCCGGCGACCTTGTCCCGGGTGTCGGCGTTGACCAGCGGGCCGAGCTCGACCCCGTCCTCCAGGCCCGGCCCGACCCGGACGGCCGCCAGCCGCCGGGCCAGCTTGGCCGAGAACTCGTCCGCCACCGACTCATGGACGTAGAACCGGTTAGCGGCGGTGCACGCCTCGCCGCCGTTACGCATCTTGGCCACGTAGGCGCCGCTGACGGCCTCGTCGATGTCGGCGTCTTCGAGGACCAGGAACGGCGCGTTGCCGCCCAGTTCCATGGAGCAGTTGATGACGGTGTCGGCGGCGGTCCTCAGCAGCATCCGACCGACCTCGGTCGAGCCCGTGAACGACAGCTTGCGTACCCGGGGATCGGCCAGCATCGCCGCGGTCAGCGGGCCCGGGTGGCTGGTCGGCAGGACGTTGACCACGCCGGCCGGCACGCCCGCCTCCGCCAGGATGTCGGCCACCGCGAGCGCGGTCAGCGGCGTCTCCTTGGCCGGCTTGAGCACGACCGTGCAGCCCGCGGCCAGGGCCGGCCCGATCTTGCGGGTGGCCATGGCGGCCGGGAAGTTCCACGGCGTGATCAGGACGCTGACGCCCACGGGCTGGTGCTGCACCATGATCCGGTTGGCACCCGACGGCGCGATCGACAGCGAGCCCTCGTTACGCACCGCTTCCTCCGCGTACCAGCGGAAGAACTCGGCCGCGTAGGCAACCTCGCCGCGCGCGTCGGGCAGTGCCTTGCCGTTTTCCAGGACCATTAGCCGGGCCAGTGCCTCGCCGCGCTCGGTCATCAGCTCGAAGGCTCGCCGCAGGCACTGGCCGCGCTCGCGCGGCGGCGTGGCCGCCCAGCCGGGCAGCGCGTCGTAGGCCGCGGTCACGGCGTCCAGGGCGTCCTGCTCGCTAGCATCGGCGACCTCGGCGATGGGCTTCTCGGTGGCAGGGTCGATAACCGGCAGGACGATGCCGCGCCGCCCGGCGGAGCAGTGCCCGCCGATCAGCAGCCCGGTCGGCGCGTCGACTCCCGAGATTGCAACCAGGTCGGCCGTCACTTCTCCTCCATTACCCGCGCTGCCGCCTGCCGGACCGCGCATTCCCTGACACTACATCGGGGTCAGCCAAGCCCGGCCCTTCAGCCCGCGCCGCCGGCGTCCGTGCTGCCCGCGTCCGTGCTGCCCGCGTCCGTGCTGCCCGCGTCCGTGCTGCTGGCGTCCGTGCTGCTGGCGTCAGTGCTGCCGCTCTCGGGGCCGGCGCCTCCCGCGCTGCCTTCCGGGGCGGCCGCGGCCGGGCTCGCACCGACGGCCTTGCTCCCCGACCGGGCCTCGGCGAGCACGGCGTCCAGCCGGACGCCGGTGAGGCGCCGGAACGTCCGGTGCGACCGTGACCGGTCCAGGAGCGCTACTTCCAGCTGGGCCCCGGTGATCTCGGCGCCGCCGCCGTTGGCCTGGTCGGCCAGGGCCGCGATGGCCACCTCCATGGCGCCGGCCAGCGTCATGCCCTCGGAGTAGCGCTCCTTGAGCACCGCGGCGGCCTGCTCGGTCTGGCCGCCCATGACCAGGAAGTGATGCTCGTCGCTGACCGTGCCGTCGAAGGTGATCCGGTAGATCTGGTCCAGCTCGGCGCTCGCGCCGACCTCGGCCACCACGATCTCCACCTCCAGCGGCTTGACGCTCTCGGTGAAGATGGTCCCGAGCGCCTGGGCGTACCAGTTCGCGAGGCCGCGGGCAGTCACGTCCTGCCGGTCGTACTGGTAGCCGGTCAGGTCGGCGTAGCGTACGCCGGCCTGGCGGAGCCGCTCGAACTCGTTGTACCGGCCCGCTGCGGCGAAGGCGATCCGGTCGTACAGCTCGCTGAACTTATGCAGGGCCCGGGAGGAGTTCGGCGAGACGAGCAGGATCCCGGCATCGCAGTCGATCACGACCCCGCTGCGGGCGCGCGTGATGGCCTTCCGCGCGAAGTCCGCCTTGTCCTTCATCGCCTGCTCGGGCGACACGTAGAAGGGCATCGACACCGCTGGCACTGTCCTTACTCGAGGTGGTCAGATCTGCACGTGCAGGGCCGGGCCGGTCTAGGTGGCAGGCTCCCGCAAGGGGGCGACGGGGCCATCCGGGCGCCGCATCCGCCCCTCGACCACGGCCTGGGCATAGGTCGCGGACTCGTCGTCGGACAGCCGCGTGAAGCCGTCGGCGGTGATGGCCGCCACCACCGGGTAGATGCGCCGGCTGAGGTCCGGACCGCCGGTCGCCGAGTCGTCGTCGGCGGCGTCGTAGAGCGCCTGCATGCAGGCCATCACCGTGTCGGGGACGGACATGCCCTCGCGGTACAGCTTCTTGAGCGAGCCCCGCGCGAAGACCGAGCCTGACCCGATGGAGTGGAACAGGTGCTCCTCGTACCGCCCGCCCGCCACGTCGTAGGCGAAGATCCGGCCCTGCTCGCGATCCTCGTCGAAGCCGGCGAACAGCGGCACGACTACCAGGCCCTGCATCGCGCTCATCAGGTTGGCCCGGACCAGCCCGGCCAGCCGGTTGGCCTTGCCCTCGAGCGACAGGGTGCGCCCCTCAAGCTTCTCGTAGTGCTCCAGCTCCACCTGGTAGAGGCGGACCAGATCGATGCCGATGCCCGCGACGCCGGCGATGCCGATGCAGGAGAAGTCGTCGGTGCGGAACACCTTCTCGATGTCCCGCTGGGAGATCATGTTCCCGGCGGTGGCCCGCCGGTCCCCCGCCATCACCACGCCGTCGGCGCAGATCGCCGCGATGATCGTGGTGCCGTGCGGCAGCTCCGGGCCGCCGTGCGGCGGGCCGCCCGCGGTCACCGTCCCGCTCGCCAGCCGGGCCGGCTGCAAGCCCGGCGCGGCCATGTCGAGGAAGTCGGAGAACGACGACGTCCCCGCCGTCAGGAACGGAGCCGGCAGCCGCCGGCTCTCGGATTCAGGGGCCACCCGCGAGTCCTTCCGGTTAGAACGCCTGCAGTCCTGACATGACCCTACTGCTCAGCGGCCCCAGAAGCCGCGCTGGCCGCGCGGCGTCGGCTATGAGAGGAATCGGCTGTGAGTGAACGTCCCCCCGGCCCGCTGCCAGGACCTGGTCAGGGGCCCGGTGGTCAGGGGCAGGGTCACTGGCCGCCCTTCTGGACGTAGGAGCGGACGAACTCCTCGGCGTTCTCCTCGAGGACCTCATCGATCTCGTCGAGGATCGCGTCGACGTCGTCGGTCAGCTTGTCCTGCCGCTCCTTGACCGCCTCGCCGGACTGCGCCTCGCTCTCTTCCTCTTCCTCGGTGCGCCTCGGAGCCTGCCGCTGCCCGCCGGTGTCTTTCGTCGCCATGCTCAAACCTCCGAGAATCGCGGTTACCGCCCACAGTCTCAAACGCTATCCTCGCCCCGCTATGCCCCACCCAACCCTGCCGGCGGGCATCGGTATGCATCCGCGACGTGGACGGCGGCCGGGATGGCGAGCGGGCGTCAGTCCCGCCCGGTCAGGGCCGATACCAGCTCGGCCGCGGTGTGGCACCGGTCCAGCAGGGCCCCCACGTGCGCCTTCGTGCCGCGCAGCGGCTCCAGCGTCGGTACCCGCTGCAGCGACTCCCGGCCGGGAATGTCGAAAATGACCGAATCCCACGACGCGGCGGCCACGGCCTCCGGATACTGCCGCAGGCACCGGCCGCGGAAGAACGCGCGGGTGTCGTCCGGCGGCTCCAGCATCGCCCGCTCGATCGCCGGCTCGTCCAGCAGCCGGCTCATCCGGCCGCGGGCCGCCAGCCGGTTGTAGAGGCCGCGCTCCGCGCGGACGTCGGAGTACTGCAGGTCCACGAGCTGGAGCCGCGGGTGGCCCCAGGCCAGGCCGTCCCGGGACCGATAGCCCTCCAGGATCTCCAGCTTGGTCACCCAGTCCAGCTCGCGGGCGGTCAGCATCGGGTCCTCGGCCAGCCGGGTCAGCACGCTCTCCCAGCGATCCAGGACGTCCGCGGTCGCCTCATCGAGGCTGGCGCCGTACTTGTCCTCGGTGTACTTGCGGGCCAGCTCCAGGTACTCCATCTGCAGCTGGACGGCGGTCATCCGGCGGCCGTCGCGCAGCAGGACCAGGTGACGGCAGGACGGATCGTGCGAGATCGCGCGCAGCTCTGCCACCGGCGTCTCGACCGACAGGTCCGTGGCCAGGAACCGGTCCTCGATCATCGCCAGCACGAGCGCGGTCGTGCCGAGCTTGAGGTAGGTGGAGACCTCGCTCATGTTGGCGTCGCCGATGATGACGTGCAGCCGCCGGTACTTGTCCGGATCGGCGTGCGGCTCATCGCGGGTGTTGATGATCGGCCGCTTGAGCGTGGTCTCCAGGCCGACCTCGACCTCGAAGAAGTCAGCCCGCTGGCTGATCTGGAAGCCGTCTTCCCGGCCATCCGCGCCGCGGCCCACGCGGCCGGCCCCGCAGACCACCTGCCGGGAAATGAAGAAGGGGGTCAGGTACCTGACGATATCCGCGAACGGGGTCGCGCGGTTCATCAGGTAGTTCTCGTGGCAGCCGTACGAGGCACCCTTGTTGTCGGTGTTGTTCTTGTACAGCTGGATGGCCGGGCCGCCCGGCATCGTGGCCGCCTTGGCGGCCGCCTCCGCCATAACCCGCTCGCCGGCCTTGTCCCAGAGCACCGCGTCCAGCGGGTTGGTGCACTCGGGCGCCGAGTACTCCGGGTGGGCGTGGTCTACGTACAGCCGCGCGCCATTGGTCAGGATGACGTTGGCCAGGCCCAGGTCCTCGTCAGTGAGCTGCGAGGAGTCGGCCGCCTCCCGGGCCAGGTCGAACCCGCGCGCGTCGCGCAGCGGGTTCTCCTCCTCGAAGTCCCAGCGCGCGCGGCGGGCTCGCGCCGCCGTCGCGGCCTGGTAGGCGTTGACTACCTGGGAGGAGCTGACCATCGCGTTCGCCCCGGGCTGGCCGGGCACGGATATCCCGTACTCGGTCTCGATGCCCATCACTCGGCGCACGCTCATGCTAAAGAGCCTAGTGCCGGATTAGCCGCGTCACGCACGCGCCGCCCTCGCCGCGCCGCGTGGCCAGCCCGGCTACAGGTACTGGCCAGTGTTCGCCACCGTGTCGATGGAGCGGCCCGCCTCGGTCCCGTGCTTCCCGGAGACCAGCGTCCTGATGTAGACGATCCGCTCGCCCTTCTTGCCCGAGATACGTGCCCAGTCGTCCGGGTTTGTCGTGTTCGGCAGATCCTCGTTCTCGCTGAACTCGTCCACGCAGGCGGCCAGCAGGTGGGCCACGCGCAGGCCCTTCTGGCCGGTCTCCAGGAACTCCTTGATCGCCATCTTCTTGGCCCGGTCGACGATGTTCTGGATCATCGCGCCGGAGTTGAAGTCCTTGAAGTAGAGGACTTCCTTGTCCCCGTTGGCGTACGTGACCTCCAGGAACCGGTTCTCCTCCGTCTCGGAGTACATCCGCTCCACGACCCGCTGGATCATCTCGTCCACCGTGGCCACCGCCGAGCCGCCGTGCTCGGCCAGGTCGTCGGGGTGCAGCGGCAGGCCCGTCAGGACGTACTTGCTGAAGATGTCCCGGGCCGCCTCCGCGTCCGGCCGCTCAATCTTGATCTTGACGTCCAGGCGGCCGGGCCGCAGGATCGCCGGGTCGATCATGTCCTCGCGATTGGAGGCCCCGATGACGATGACGTTCTCCAGGCCCTCCACGCCATCGATCTCGCTCAGCAGCTGCGGCACGATCGTGTTCTCCACATCGCTGGAGACACCCGAGCCACGGGTCCGGAAGATCGAGTCCATCTCGTCGAAGAACACGATGACCGGCATGCCCTCGCTGGCCTTCTCCCGGGCCCGCTGGAAGACCAGGCGGATGTGCCGCTCCGTCTCGCCGACGTACTTGTTCAGCAGCTCAGGGCCCTTGATGTTGAGGAAGAAGCTGCGGCGCTCGCGGGCCGGGCCGTCCGGGCCGTCGTTCGCGCTCTGCCCCGTCCGCTCCGCGACCTGCTTGGCCAGCGACGCCGCCACCGCCTTGGCGATCAGGGTCTTCCCGCAGCCGGGGGGGCCGTAAAGCAGGACGCCCTTGGGCGGCCGCAGCTGGTGCTCCTTGAACAGGTCCGCGTGCAGGTAGGGCAGCTCGATCGCGTCCCGGATCTGCTCGATCTGCGGCCCGAGACCGCCGATGTCCACGTAGGAGATGTCCGGCACCTCCTCGAGGATCAGCTCCTCGACCTCCGCCTTCGGGATGCGCTCGTAGACGTATCCCGAGCGCGGCTCCAGCAGCAGCGAGTCGCCGGCGCGCAGCCTCTGCTCCCGCAGCGGCTCCGCCAGCCTGACGATCCGCTCCTCGTCCGCGTGCGAGATCACCAGGGCCCGGTCCCCGCCGTCCAGGACCTCCTTGAGCATGACGACCTCGCCGATCGTCTCGTAGCCCTGGGCGATCACCACGTTGAGAGCCTCGTTGAGCACGACCTCCTGGCCGGGCCGCAGCCCGTCCAGCTCGATGGTCGGGCTCACACTGACGCGCATCTTCCGGCCGCCGGTGAACACGTCAGCGGTGCCATCCTCGGCCGCCTGCAGGAAGACGCCGAACCCGCTCGGCGGCTGCGCGAGCCGGTCTACCTCCTCCTTGAGCGCCACGATCTGGTCACGCGCGTCCCTGAGGGTTCCGGTGAGCCGTTCGTTCTGACCGGTCACCGCAGCCAGGCTCGTCTGCGCTTCGCGCAGCCGCTCCTCGAGCAGCCTTGCCTGACGCGGCGAATCGGCCAGCCTGCTGCGCAGGGCCGTGACCTCCTCCTCGAGGAAAGAGATCTTCGTGGTCAGGACTTTGACCTCATCGTCATACCGCCCGCTGCGAGCGCTGTCGTCACGAGAGGCCATGCCCCTCACCCCCTCCGGGAGAGCCGACTTACCTAGACCCTACCTATCCAGGGTCGTTCCGTAACCTCGCGGCGGTCCCGACTCTCGGTCTCTCCGTTACGATCCGGGAACAGTGCCGCCGCGTTACCGATTCTGCTACATCTGCCCGTCCTCGAGTTCGGCCAGGTCATCCGCCGCCTGGGCGCCCTTGGAGGGACGCCGGCGGCGCGGCGGGGCCTGGACCCCGTCGGCCAGTCTTCTTGCGGTAACGAGAAAACCCGTGTGCCCCACCATGCGATGCTCGGGCCGTACCGCCAGTCCGTCTACGTGCCAGCCGCGCTGCATCGTCTCCCACGCGGCGGGCTCGGCGAAGCTCCCCTGATCGCGCAGCGCGGTCACCGTGCGGGCCAGCTGGGTCGTCGTGGCGACGTAGCAGCAGACCAGTCCGCCCGGAATCAGGGCGGCCGCCGCCGTCCGCGCGTACTCCCAGGGCGCCAGCATGTCGAGGAGGAACCGGTCCGCCTCGGTGATCCGGCCGTCAGCTGGCTCGTCAGGGGGCCTCGGGCCGCCGGGCAGGTCCCCGACTATCAGCCGCCAGGCCGGATGCGGACCGCCGAAGAACTGCTCGACATTGGCCCGGGCGATCTCCGCGAAGTCCGGCCGCCGCTCATACGAAATCAGCCGCCCCTCCTCGCCCACCGCGCGCAGCAGCCAGCACGAGAGCGCGCCCGAGCCGGCGCCCGCCTCCACGACCGTGGCGCCCGGGAAGATGTCGGCCATCGCGATGATCTGCGCCGCGTCCTTCGGGTAGATCACCGCGGCCCCGCGCGACATCGACAGCGTGTAATCCGCGAGCAGCGGCCGCAGCGCGATGTAGGGCGTCCCGCCGGCCGACATCACCAGGCTGCCTTCCGGCTGCCCGATCAGGTCGTCATGCGCAACGGCGCCGCGGTGTGTGTGGAAGGTCCGCCCCGCCGTCAGCACCAGCCGGTGCTGACGGCCCTTGGGGTCGGTCAGCTGGACCTGGTCGCCGGGCATGAACGGCCCGCGGGGCTGCTTGATCACGCCGACAGGCTAGTTGATGCCGGGGGCAGCCGGCCGAGGGCTCACACGCCCGCGAAGGCGTGGTCCAGGTCGGCGGCGGCCAGCACGCCGTAGACCTGGCCGGACGGCTCGATCAGCAAGTACTCGCTGGCCCGCTTGCGCTGCACCGCCTCGATCAGCTCCATCCCCGACAGGTCCGCGGACAGCACCATGGCCGGATCCAGCGTGCGGGCCAGCGTGCCGACCTCCACCCATGGCCGGCGCTGCTCCGGCGTGGCCATCACCGCCTCCTCGCTCACGATCGCAATCGGCGCCTGCTGATGATCAACGATCACCAGGGCCCGGGCCTGCGCTTCGTCAGCCCGCCGGATCGCCTCCGACAGCGGCAGGTTCGACGGAATCGGGATGGCCCGGCGCGCCAGTTGCCGGGCCTGCAGGGCCGGCAGCCGCTCGCGCACCTTCGCCGCCTTGATCGCCTGTCCCGACTGCAGCCACATGAACACCGCGATGAAGGCCAGCCACAGCCAGTAGGAGCTGTTGACCAGGGACCCGAGCCGCCCGCCCGTGAGCCCGATCGGCACGATGATCAGCAGCACCGCGAGCACGCGGCCCGCCCACGCCGCCGCGATGGTGGCCGTCGCCGTCTTGCCCGTGATCTTCCAGATCCCGGCCCGGAAAATGCGGCCGCCGTCCAGCGGCAGGCCGGGCAGCAAGTTGAAGATGCCGACCAGCAGGTTGGCCCGGAACAGCTGGTCGATCAGCAAGTTCGGCAGGCCGTGGGGAACCACCTTGGTCAGCCCCCCGGCAATAGCCGCGAGCACCAGGGAGATGGCCGGACCCGCCGCGGAGACCAGGAATTCCTGAGCCGGCGTAGGCGGCTCCTGCTCGATCTCCGAGAACCCGCCCAGCGGATAGAGCAGAACGCGCCGCACCGCCAGCTTGAAGGCACGCGCCACCGCGCAGTGGCTGAGCTCGTGAATGAGCACCGACAGGTAGAGCAGGATGACGAACCCGGCTGAGACCAGGTAGCGGACCCGGGCTGGCTGCACGGTGCTGTCCAGCGAGTTCGCGTACAGGTAGACCAGGAGGCCGGCGACCAGGAACCAGTACGGAGAGATATAGATCGGGATACCGAACACCCGGGCAATGACGATCCCGAGTCTGGGATCGCGCCGATTCTGCGCCGCAGGCTCGCGCTCGGGCGGCTGGAGCTGCTGACCCTGCGAAGGATCGTCCCCGGGGGACATACCTGCCACGCACTGATGTTACGCGCTAGGCCACCATTCCCAGCTCGACGCGGCGAGGTCGCGGCGTATTGTCAGCGCTCTCCCCTAGGCTCCGATGCATGAGCGAAGCAGCGCCCGCGGCTACCGCGACTGAAGCGCCCGCGGCTACCGCGACTGAGGTACCCGCGCCAACGGCTGCCCCGGCCGCTGAGGCGCCCGTTCACCGGAGCCTGTCCCCGTCGCGCGCGGCCGACTTCCTGACCTGCCCGCTGCTGTACCGCTTCCGCGTCGTGGACCGGCTGCCCGAGCCGCCCAGCCCGGCCGCGGCGCGCGGAACGCTCGTGCATGCCGTGCTGGAGCGCCTGTTCGACGAGCCTGCCCCGGCCCGGACGCCCGCCGCCGCCCGCAGCCTCGTGCTGCCGCAATGGGAGCGCCTCGCCGCCGCCGAGCCCGAGCTCGCCAGCCTCTTCGCCAATGACGAGGAGCGGGCCGTCTGGCTCGACGAAGCCGGCGTGATGCTCGACAGGTACTTCACCCTCGAGGACCCCACTCGCCTCGAGCCCGCCCATCGCGAGATGTCCGTGCAGACCGTGCTGGAGTCTGGCCTGACGCTCCGCGGCTACATCGACCGGCTGGATGTGGCCCGCACCGGCGAGGTGCGCGTCGTCGACTACAAGACCGGCACGGCACCGCGCGAGGAATACGAGGCGCGGGCACTGTTCCAGATGAAGTTCTACGCCCTCGTCGTATGGCGCACCAGCGGCAGTATCCCGCGGCAGCTGCAGCTCATCTACCTCGGCAACGGCGAGATCATGCGCTGCACGCCCGACGAGGCCGAACTGCTCGCCACCGAGCGGAAGATCAACGCGCTCTGGCAGGCGATCGAGCGGGCCCGCGCGACCGGCGACTGGCGGCCACGGCAGAGCAGGCTCTGTGACTGGTGCGCTCATCAGGCCCTCTGCCCGGTCTTCGGCGGCACGCCCCCGCCGCTCCCGGCCGCGAGCACCGCCCCGAGCGCCGAGCCCGCTCTGGACGCCGGCTCCGTTCCCGCGCCTAGGCCAACCCCGGAAGCCGGTCCTGACGGGGCGCCCGAAGCGGATCGGTCGCCTAGCGAGGCCGACCGGGCGTCTGGCGATGATGTGCCCGTTCGGTCGTCGGTTGTTCCAGCGGTCGGCGACTGACGGGGCCGGACCTCTGCCTGTCCTGTACCTGCGTCTAACCTCTGTACCCCTCCGCCTAAGCCCCTGCACCTAACCCCTGCGCGCCTGCGGCTCCCGCCCCCGCCACTGCCGACATATCGGGCTAAACAATTGTATTAGACCTAGCAACGACGTTCACATCGTTCGAGGACGTCACGTAGGACTGGTGTCGAGCGGGCCACCCAGCGACGTGGCTGGGCCGCTGCTGTCGTTCCAGCAGCAGGAGAGGGCCATCCATGACGTTGGCGAAGTGCCGCGCAAGATGCCGATGGGGCTGCAGGGGATAGTGAGCTGCCCGTGGCTGCGGGGATCGGCCGAGGCGGCGCGGCAGAGGGCTAGAAGGAGTCGAACGTGTACGCCATGGCAGCAGAAGGCCCGGTCTAGCGTTGCGTCGGCAGCGGGCTCGCCATTGGCCGAGTTGCCCCAGCCTAGACACGCTAGCGGCGACATCACCAACCTGGGCGGGCGGCCACCCGGAACGTCCGCTTCAACCGCTTGCCGCCGCGCGCCCCCAGCTACCGCGCCGATGCGTCACCACTTGCCATCCGCCGCCTCGCGCCCGGCTCCGCCGCCGATGCGCAGGAGTACCTCTGGCGCCGACTACTTGATGCCGTGCCGACGGAGGATCTCCTGCACATCGGACATGTCGTCGTCGGCGTCCGCGCTCGGCGCGCGGGCCGTGCGGGCCGGCGCCTTCGCCCGGGGCGAGGGTGCCAGGCCGGTCGGTGCCGACCGGGTTCCCGCCGTGACGGCCTGCAACGGGTCGCCCGAGGCTCCGGAATCGCCGGCCTTGGCCTTAGCCTTGGCCAGCTTCCGCCGCTCCCTGGCCTTCCGCCGGTTCAGGAGGGGCAGGCCGCCGGAGACGAGGAACAGGACCACGATGACGCCGAGCACGGCCACGCCTGCCCACGACTTAGGCGAGAAGACAAAGGACCCGGCGAAGCGGACGACGGCCGAGACGAGGCGGCCGATCAGCCCGACCGCGTTGGTGAGGTAGGCGGCGACCGGGATCAGCGACCAGGCGGCCGCGCGCATTCCCCGGCTCGCGCCGCTCTTGCGCCCGATTCGCCAGCTCAGGACCAATCCGAGCACGGTAATCGCGACGCATACCGCGCCGCCGATGCTACTCCAGACACTCATGAGCGCCTCCCCTCGTGGGGGCTCGCGGGTGCGTGCCACCCAAAGGCCCGCTCATTCCATCGTCGCACATGTCCCGCATGCTCCGACCGGCCCCGACTCCCAGCTCCGGCCCAGCCCGCGCTCCCAGTCCGGGCCGTCACCCGCCGGCGCCAACCACCCGGCCAGCTCAGCCCGCCGCCAGGCGATACAACCGGTCGAGGCTCAGCTCCGTCAGCGACGCCACGACCAGCCTCCGCTCGGCCGCTGGGATCGGCACCATGCTCGGCACGGCGATCGTCAGGCAGCCGGCCGCCGCCGCGGACGCGACCCCGTTGGGGGAATCCTCGATGGCCACGCAGTGCCGCGGGTCGGCGCCGAGCTTGGCCGCGGCCAGCAGGTAGGGCTCCGGATCGGGCTTGCTCTTGCTGACGTCGTCGCCGCACACGGTCACCGGGAACGCCACGTCCAGCTGGTCGAGCACGGCCTCCATGACGGGCCGTTCCGACGAGGTCACCAGCGCATAGGGGACGCCCGCCGCGGCGACCTCGGCGAGCAGCTCGCGGGCGCCCGGCATGGCGGGCAGCGACCGGCTGTTCACGAGCTCCACCATGCCGCCCACCATCCAGCCCGCGACGGTCTCGCGCGGCACGGGGCGAGCGGCCTTGGTCAGGAGGTAGTCCAGGCTCCGCGACAGGGAGCCGCCGACGAGGGCCTGCTGATCCGATTCCTGCCAGGAGCCGCCGAGGCGGGACATCACGGAGCTTTCGACCTCGAACCAGAGGGGTTCGGAATCGACCAGCAGCCCATCCATGTCGAACAGGACGCCCAGCAGCTCACCGCGAGGGTGCCCGGCCGGTTCGGCTGGCAGAGACCGCGGGACTGTTCGTGACATGGCTCATCCATCCTAAGACAGCCCTGGCGAGGCCGCCGGGCTTGAGCGCTGCGGCGCCGGCCCGGCCGGGCCGACTTTTCCGCCCTGGCCGCGATGGCCCTAACATGGGTGCCGCCCCGGAGGGCAGCAGGTGGCTGGCTCCTGGCAGGTGCCAGGTGACCTGACCCGGCGGCAGCCGGGGCCGGGCACGTAGGCTGAGACTATTCGCCTGAGGGTCAGGCGGGCTGCGGAGGGAGGTGGCGGGCGATCGAGCTCGATGCCATCGGCAAGCTCACCGCACCAGCGCTGATTGCCGCATTCGAAGGCTGGAACGATGCGGGCGAGTCGGCGACCGGAGCGATCAATCATCTCAGCACCGCCTGGGATACCAAGGCCATCGGCCAGGTCGATCCGGAGGACTTCTATGACTTCCAGGTCACCAGGCCCGTCATGGAGGTCACCGACGGCCAGACCGACCGGCTGGTCTGGCCGACGACCAGGCTGAGCGTAGCCCAGCCCGCCGGCCTGGGCCGTGACCTGGTCCTCGTGCACGGCATCGAGCCCAACATGCGCTGGCGCGGGTTCAGCAGCGAGCTGGTGGCGGCCTTCACCGAGCTCGAGGTGGAGATCGTGATCCTGCTGGGCGCGCTGCTAGCCGATTCCCCGCACACCAGGCCCGTGCCGGTCAGCGCCGGGGCCTCCGACGCCGACCTGGCGGCCCGGCTGCACGTGGAGCCCGTGGACTACAAGGGCCCGACCGGGATCGTGGGGGTGCTGCAGCACGCCTGCGCGACGGCCGGCATCCCGGCCGTCTCGCTGTGGGCGGCCGTCCCGCACTACGTGGCTCAGCCGCCCAGCCCCAAGGCCACCCTGGCGCTGCTGCACGGCGTCGAGGACATCCTGGACATCTCGCTGCCGCTGTCGGACCTGCCCGACGAGGCCCGGGCCTGGGAGCGCGGGGTCGACGAGCTCGCCGAGCAGGACTCCGAGGTCGCCGACTACGTGCGGACTCTGGAAGAGGCCAAGGACGCGACCGACCTGCCGGAAGCCAGCGGGGACGCCATCGCCCGCGAGTTCGAGCGCTACCTGCGCCGGCGCGGCGACCGCGGCGAGCACGGCGGCCGGTAAGCACCGCGGCCGGTTGGCGCTTAGATCGGCGGCCAGGGCACCGCGGGCCAGTCGGCCGGCGGGAACGGGTGCACCTTGTGCTCGATCAGCAGCTCGACCCGGGCCCGGGTCGCGGCCAGCTCGTCGGGGTCCAGCCACTGGGACAGCCGCCCGGCGAGCCCGCCGCCGGGTTCGAGCATGGCGTTAATTCTCTCCAGGACCGCGACCGCCTTACCCGGCAGCCGCTTGCCGCGCCACTGCCACAGGACGGTCCGGAGCTTGTACTCGGTGCCGAAGCAGACGCCGTGATCGCAGCCGTACAGATGGCCCCCGGCGTCCGGGAGCAGATGCCCGATCTTGCGGTCGGCGTTGTTCACCACGGCGTCGAACACCGCCATCTGGCGCAGGCCGGGATGGTCGCCGCGGCGGGCCAGCGCCACCAGGTCGACGGACTCGTCGATGTCGATCCACAGCTGGCACATGCCCGGGCCGAACGGGCCGTCCCGGTACACCGTCGGCGGGACGACATTCCAGCCGGCCGCCCGGGATACCTCGTAGGCGGCCACTTCCCGCCCGGCCAGGGTGCCCTCGGGGAAGTCCCAGAGCGGCCGCTCGCCCGACACGGGCTTGTACACGCACGCCACCTCGCCCGCCTCGCCGCTGACGGTGCAGAACATGGTGAGGTTGGAAGCGTCGACCAGCCGGCCGGATACCTCCAGCGTGCCGCTGGTGAGCAGGTCCAGTACGGCCTGCTCGTCGGCCGGCCGGGCCGACTGCCGGTCGCGTTCAGCCCGCCCGCCGGGGGACGGATCAGCCATGCCCTGCCCGGTGCCCGTTCTGCCGGGGGCAGACATGGCCCGCCGGGTCCAGCGGCAGCCCGCACAGCGGGCACGGCGGCCGTCCCTGGCCCACCACCTGGAGCGCGCGCCGCGAGAACGCCCGGGCGGCTGCCGCGGAGATGCGCACCCGCAGCACGGCGGGGCCGTCCTCGGGGATGTCCTCGGCCAGCGGCTCGACCGGCTCATCGGTCTCTTCCTGAGCCTCGATGATCACGCGGTCGCCGTCATGATCCCAGGCCAGCGCGATCGCGCCGACCCGGAACTCCTCCATCAGCGGCAGGTCCAGCGGGCCGTCGTCGGCTAGCGCGACCGGCGCCGCCGCGGGGACGGCCGCGGTCCCGCTGGTGCGCCGCAGCACCTCATCCAGGAGCTCGTCCAGTCGCTCAGCCAACTGGCTGACCTGGCCCTTTTCCAGGGCCACGCTGGTCGTCCTGCCACCGCCGCTGGCCTGCAGGTAGAACGATCGCTCTCCTGGCTGGCCGACGGTGCCCGCGACGAATCGCTCCGGCGGGTCGTACGAATAGACCGGCATGAACCTATCCTCCCGCGCCGCCGCCTACCTGCGCGTCCTCCTCGTGCCGGGCTGACGCGCCGGACGACTCCCTGCTTGGTCTCTTCAGGCTGCTCACGTCCCCGCCGGTGTCGTTCATCCGCAGGACGAATGGACGCAGTGGCGTGTAACGGATGACGCTGAGCGAGCATGGATCCACCTGGATGCGCTGGCACATGTCCAAGTGCATGCCCAGGCTATCGGTGAGGATGGACTTGATCACATCGCCGTGTGAGCAGATGACGTAGACGGCGCCGCTGCCCAGGCGCTCGTTCCAGTCCCGTACGGCGCTGACGGCCCGGTGCTGCATGTCGAGCATGGACTCGCCGTCGGCGCCGGGAAAGCGCACGGCGCTCGGATGAGCCTGCACGACCCGCCAGAGCGGCTCCTTGGCCAGCCGCCTCAGGGGCTGGCCCGTCCAGTCGCCGTAGTGGCACTCACCGACCCGCTCGTCGACCTGGACCGCCAGCGACGATCCCGCGCGGGCGTTCGCGATGGCCTCGGCGGTCTCCCGGCACCGGTCGAGCGGGCTGGTGATGATGGCGTCGATCGGCACCTCGGCCAGCCGGTCCCCGACCGCCTTGGCCTGCGCCCGGCCCCGGTCATCCAGGGAGATGCCGGGCGTCCAGCCGGTCAGCGCCGTTCCCGTCGCAGCCGTGAGGCCATGACGCACCACCAGAACCAGAGTCACCCGATGACTCTATGGGGTACACCGAATGCCTGCGCCGCAGGGCGCGGGCCAGTCAGACGCCCATCGCGTGGGCGCCGCCGTCCACATGCACGATCTCGCCGGTAGTGGCGGGAAACCAGTCGGACAGCAGGGCCACGACGCCGCGCGCCGCGGGCTCGGGATCGGACAGGTTCCAGCCGAGCGGCGCCCGCTGCGGCCACATCTCGTGGAACTGGTCGAAGCCGGGAATGCTCTTGGCGGCCATCGTCTTCAGCGGGCCAGCGGCCATGAGGTTGACCCGGATGCGGCGCGGCCCGAGATCGCGGGCCAGGTAGCGGGCCGTCGCCTCCAGGGCGGCCTTGGCCACGCCCATCCAGTCGTAGACCGGCCAGGCCAGGGTGGCGTCGAAGTCCATCCCCACTACCGAGCCGCCGTTGCCCATCAGCGGGACCGCGGCCATGGCCAGCGCCTTCAGGGAGTACGCCGACACCCGCACGGCGGTGGCCACATCGGACCACGGGGTGTCCAGGAAATTGCCGCCCATGGCCGTCCCCGGCGCGAACGCGATCCCGTGCACGACGCCGTCCAGCCCGTCGACGTGCTCCGACACCCGCGCCGCGAGCGAGTCCAGGTGATCGGTATCGGTCACGTCCAGTTCCAGCACCGGCGGCGGGTCGGGGAGCCGCCTGGCGATCCGCTCCACCAGGCTCAGCCGCCCGAATCCGGTCAGGATGACGGTGGCGCCCTCCTGCTGCGCGACCCGCGCGACGTGGAAGGCGATGGAGGCGTCGGTCAGGACCCCGGTGACCAGGATCCGCTTGCCGTCCAGGATGCTCATCGCGATCTCCTTCGCTAGTGGCCCATGCCCAGGCCGCCGTCCACCGGCAGCACCGCCCCGGTGATGTAAGCCGCGTCCGGGCCGGCCAGGAAGGCCACGGCGGCCGCGACCTCGTGCGCGGCCGCCATCCGGCCCAGCGGGATGCCGGTCAGGATGGTCTTCTTCCGGTCCTGCGGCAGCGCGTCGGTCATGTCGGTGTCGACGAACCCCGGGGCCACCACGTTGGCCGTGATGTTGCGCGACCCCAGCTCGCGGGCCAGCGAGCGCGCGAGGCCGATCAGGCCCGCCTTGGAGGCCGCGTAGTTGGCCTGGCCGCCCGAGCCCAGCATGCCGACCACGGAGGAGATGAAGATCAGCCGCCCCCGGCGCAGCTTCATCATGCCCCGCACCGCGCGCCGGGCGACCCGGTAGGCGCCGGTCAGGTTGGTATCGATGACGTCGGCGAAGCTCTCCTCGCTCATCAGCGCGAGCAGCTGGTCGCGGGTGATCCCGGCGTTGGCCACCACCACCTCGACCGGTCCGTGCTCCTGCTCGGCGGCCGCGAACGCCGCGTCGACCTGCGCCGCGTCCCGCACGTCGCAGCGCACGACGGTCAGCCCGTCGATCTTCTCGCCGGAGCGGGAGGTGACGGTGACCTGGTCGCCATCGGCCGCCAGCCGCTGGGCGATGGCCAGTCCGATCCCGCGGTTCCCGCCGGTCACCAGGACGGAACGGCTCATCTGCGGGGTACCTCCGGTCAGCGGGATCTGGGCTCAGGCGCGCGAGAGCCTAGCCGGTCGCCGCCAAAGCGGTGCCCAACATATCCGGTCGCGGGCCGCGGGCGGAAGCCGGGCCGCCGGACGCAGCATGATGCTGGCCGCATATTGTTTTTGGCACGGTGTTAGCGGCATGATGCCCGGGATGGGTTTACGGCAGGGTGCTAACGACCCGGTGCTTTGCAAGCCGTTCTCTCACGCGTTAACGCCATCGTTTAGCAGTCACGCGTCCCGGGAGGGCGGGGCGGTTATGGGCCGATGGCGAGCTCCGAGCGGCCGGAAGCAGCGTTTGATGGCGACCCGCTCGGTGCGGCCGCGGGTTTGGCCGATGCTAAGCCTGGCAACGCTGCGTTTAACGAACGGCGACTATCACGCCGTTTTTGTGACTCAGCGTTATCAAACCGCGATAGTTACCTGGCGTTAGTTTTCTGGGCCTTTGTTACGCTCTGTCAACGGCACCGTAGATAGTAACGCGTGGTTAGCCGTCCCCGGCCTTTGCTGCGCCGGACCGGCCAGATGCCACCGGTACCGGGCTCATTAAGTAGCGCCCATTGAGCGCGGCCCGCAGCGGCCAGGATAGGTTGGCGGGTCGTGAGGGACAGCCAGCCGGGCCAGCGGGACGAAGCCGCGGCCATCGACCCGGAGTTCACCGCGTACCCGCTCCAGGCCATGGCGGACGCGGCCCGGCAGCATGCGCATGACCTGGGCGCGCGGTACTCCGATTTCCGCGCGGAGCGCGTGTGCGGCCAGCAGCTCGGCCTGTCCGACGGCAGCCTGGAGACGCTGCACGACAGCGACGACCTGGGGATCGCGGTCCGCGTCATCGTCGATGGCGCCTGGGGCTTCGCGGCCACGGCCGACCTGACCGCCGAGGCCGCGATCCGCGCCGCCGCCGAGGCCGTCGACGTGGCGCGCGTGGCCGCTCCGCTGGCCGCGGAGCGCGTGGAGCTGGCCGACGAGCCCGCCCACGGCCGCGTCAGCTGGGTCTCGGACTACCTGGTCGACCCGTTTTCCGTCAGCGTCGCCGACAAGGTCGCGCTGCTGGCCGACTGGAGCTCCGGGCTGCTGGCCGACAGCCGGGTCGATCACGTCGACGCCTCGCTGCTGCAGGTCCGGGAGTGCAAGTTCTACTGCGGCGAGGGGACGACGGCGCTACAGCAACGGGTCCGGCTGCATCCCGAGCTGACCGCCGTCGCCGTCGACCCGGGCGGCCGGTTCGAGACCATGCGGACGCTCGCCCCGCCGGCGGGCCGGGGCTGGGAGTACCTGACCGGGACCGGCTGGGACTTCCCGGCCGAGCTAGCCGCCCTGCCCGACCTGCTGGCGCAGAAGCTGGCCGCGCCGTCCGTGCGGCCGGGACGCTACGACCTCGTTATCGATCCTTCTAACCTCTGGCTCACGATCCATGAGTCGATCGGGCACGCTACGGAGCTGGACCGGGCCCTCGGCTACGAGGCGGCCTATGCCGGGACCTCCTTCGCGACCGTCGACAAGCTGGGCACCCTGCAGTACGGCTCCCCGCTGATGCACGTGACCGGCGACCGGACGGCGCAGCACGGGCTCGCGACCGTCGGCTACGACGACGAGGGGGTAGCGGCGCAATCCTGGGACCTGATCACCGGCGGGGTGCTGACCGGCTACCAGCTCGACCGGCGGATCGCCGGGCTCCGCGGGCTGAGCCGGTCCAACGGCTGCGCGTTCGCCGACTCCCCCGGGCATATGCCCATCCAGCGGATGGCCAACGTCTGCCTGCAGCCCGCCGCGGACGGGCCAGACACGGCCAGCCTGATCAGCGGCGTCGAGAACGGCATCTACGTGGTCGGCGACAAGAGCTGGTCGATCGACATGCAGCGGTACAACTTCCAGTTCACCGGCCAGCGGTTCTACCGGATATCCGGCGGCCGCCTGGCCGGCCAGCTCCGGGACGTCGCCTACCAGGCCACCACCACCGACTTCTGGAACTCCATGGAAGCGGTCGGCGGCCCGCAGACCTCTGTGCTGGGCGGCGCCTTCAACTGCGGAAAGGGCCAGCCCGGCCAGGTGGCCCCGGTCAGCCACGGCTGCCCGGCGGCGGTCATGCGCGGCGTGCGGATCCTCAACGTCGCCCGTGAGGCCCGGCCATGAGCGGGCGGTCGTCACCGCAGGACACCGCCGAGCGGGCGCTGCAGGCGGCCGGCGACGACGAGTGCATCGTCATCGCCGACGAGCAGTCCTCAGCCAACCTGCGCTGGGCTGGCAACACTCTCACCACCAACGGGATGTCCCGGTCTCGCCGCCTCACGGTCATCGCGACCAGCCGGAGCGCCGACGGCATCCGCGTCGGCGCGGTCTCGCGGGCCGCCGTCCGCGATGACCAGGTGGCCAGCGTGGTCGCCGAGGCGCAGCAGGCGGCCGCGCAGAGTCTGCCCGCGCCGGACGCGCGGCCGCTGCTGCGGCCAGCCGACCTGCGCGCGGCGGCGACCCATGCCGCCCAGGCCGCGCGCGGAGCCGGCTCCGGACCAGGTCAGCCGCCCGCGGCCGGCGCGGGGCCGGGATCGGGGCGGCTGGTGACCGATGGCTGGGACGCCCCCCCCGGCGCCACGGACATCGGCGTGTTCGGCCGGTTCGCCGGCGAGCTCGGGGCTGTGTTCGCGGTGGCGGCCGCGGGCGGCCGCCGACTCTACGGATTCGCCGAGCACACCGTGACTTCCAGCTTCCTGGCCACCTCCACGGGCCTGCGGCTGCGGCACGACCAGCCGACCGGAACGGTGGAGCTCAATGCCAAGTCCGCGGACCTGAGCGAGTCGGCCTGGACCGGCGCGGCTACCCGCGACTTCGCCGAGGTGGACGTGGCAGCGCTGGAGGCCGACCTGGCGCAGCGGCTGGGCTGGGCGGCCCGGCGGGTGGAGCTGCCGGCAGGCCGGTACGAGACGCTGCTGCCGCCGTCGGCCGTGGCCGACCTGATGACCTACCTGTACTGGTCGGCCGGGGCCAGGGACGCCCTGGACGGGCGCACGGTATTCAGCCGGCCCGGCGGCGCGACCCGGATCGGCGAGCAGCTGGCCAGCCTGCCGGTCACGTTGCGCAGCGACCCCTGGGAGCCGGGCCTGGAGTGTGTGCCGTTCGCGGCGGCCCACGCGTCGAGCCGGCGGTCCTCGGTGTTCGACGACGGCCTGCCGCTGCACCGCACGGAGTGGATCTCGTCCGGAACCCTGGCCGCGCTGACCCAGACCCGGCACTCGGCGCAGCTGACAGGGCTACCAGTCACCCCGATGATCGACAACCTGATCATGGAGGCCCCGGGCCATGGCGGCTCGCTGCCGGAGCTGGTCCGCCGGACCGGGCGGGCCCTGCTGCTCACCAGCCTGTACTACATCCGCGAGGTGGACCCGCAGACCCTCCTGCTGACCGGGCTGACCAGAGATGGCGTCTACCTGGTCGAGAACGGCGAGGTGGTCGGCGCGGTGAACAACTTCCGGTTCAACGAGAGCCCCGTCGCCCTGCTCGGCCGGCTGGCCGAGGCAGGGTCGACGCAGGCCACGCTGCCGCGCGAGTTCGGCGAGGCCTTCCCCCGGGCGGCCATGCCGCCGCTGCGGGTCGAGGGCTTCAACATGTCGTCAGTGAGCCAGGCCACCTAGGGCCCGCGACGGGCGCTAGCCCGGCCCGGCGCGGCTGGGCTCAGGCGTCTTCCAGCCGGAAGCCGACCTTGAGGCCGACCTGGAAGTGGGCGACCTCGCCCTCCTCTATCTGGCCGCGGATCTGCGTGACCTCGAACCAGTCCAGGTGCCGCAGCGTCTGGCCGGCGCGGTGCAGCGCGCTGCGGATCGCCGGCTCGATGCCCTCCGGCGAGGTTCCGACGATCTCGGTGACACGGTACGTGCGCTCGCTCATCTGTCCTCCAGTGCTGTCCCGCCGGTGCTGTGCCCCGGTACCAGTGCTGCCGGGACAATGGTCGGGTGAATCCTGACATCGCCCGGCTGCAGCGCCAGGCCCGCGAACTCCTGCCGCCCGCGGTCTATGACTACTATGCCGGCGGCTCGGGCCGCGAGCGGACGTTGCGGGCCAGCGAGCGGGCGTGGCGCCGGAATTGGCTGGCGCCCCGGGTGCTGCGCGACGTCCGCGCGGTCGATACGACGACCCGGCTGCTCGGCACCCCGCTGCGCACGCCGGTGGCCGTGGCCCCCACCGCCTACCAGCGCCTCGCGCACCCCGAGGGCGAGCTGGCGACGGCGGCGGGCGCGGCCCGGGCAGGCGCCCTTTTCGTGCTCTCCACCCGCAGCACCCGGCGCCTGGAGGAGGTCGCGTCCCAGGTCACGGGGGCGGGCGGCACCTGGTGGCTGCAGGTCTACGTGATGCGCAGCCGGGCCGCCACCACCGACCTGGTCCGGCGGGCCGCCGCCGCGGGCGCGCAGGCCCTGGTGCTGACCGCCGACACGCCCGTGGTCGGCCGCAAGCGCCGCGATGCCGGGGTGCTGGCGCAGATCGGCGCAGACATGATGGCCAACCTCGGCCCCGTGCCGGACCCGGCCGACCTCGACCAGTCCGCCGGGGTCACCTTCGCCGACATCGGCTGGCTGAGCCAGGCCAGCGGCGGCCTGCCCGTCGTGGTCAAGGGGGTGCTGCGGCCCGACGACGCGCTGGCCTGCGTCGCGGCCGGGGCAGCCGCGATCATCGTCTCCAATCACGGCGGCCGCCAGCTCGACGGGGCCATGCCGGCCGCCTGGGCCCTGCCCGGCGTCGCGTCCGCCCTGGCCGGGACGCCGGGCGAGGTGCCCGCCTGCGTCGACGGCGGCATCCGCACCGGGGAGGACGTGCTGGCCGCGGTCGCCCTGGGTGCGGGGGCGGTGTTCGTGGGCCGTCCCGTGCTCTGGGCGCTGGCCTGCGGCGGGGCCGACGGGGTTACCGAGCTGCTGACCGGCCTCACCGACGCCCTCGCGCACGCGATGGCCCTGGCCGGCGCGCCGGCTCTGGCGCAGGTGGCCGGGATCTTCGGCCGCCCGCCCGCTGATGTCGGCGGCGAGGGCGCTAGCAGCGGATTTGGGGGGCCGGTTACGGTGGGGTAGTGAGAGAAGTCCAGCACCCAGCTCAGCCGGGGCTCCCAGGGCCCCGGGGGCACCCCGCTCGCCTGGCCCGGCCGCAGCGCCGCCAGCGCGCGCAGGTGGTGACCGAGGCGCGGCCGTCCAAGTCGGAGGACATCGCCTATCGCCAGCGGCGGTACCTGATCATGATGGGTATCCGCGCTCTTTGCTTCATTGTCGCCGTCGTGGCGTACGTGAACCATGCGGGCTGGCTTACCGCTATCCCGGCCGTCGGTGCAATTATCATTCCGTATTTCGCCGTCGTGTTCGCGAACGGCGGCCGCGAGCCCGCCAGCACTCGGGGCTTCCGTCCTTACCAGCCGAACCTTCCGGCTCCGTACGTGCCGCCGGGACAGGGCGCTGGCGGGCCACCGCCGTCCGTCGCGGCGGACCCTCAGCCCCCCGGCGCCGGATGGACAGATCCCCCTACACCGGGCGCCCACGGCGCGCCTCCGCATAACGCCTGATCGGAGTAGCGGAGAACACGTCGTAAAGGGGCACCTGTGACAGCACTAGACGGTCTCCATGGCGAGATTGGCTCGTAATCCGGTCTTGACGCACAACGGGGAGGTTCGGTGTAACATGATTCCCGGTGCTCTGGTCCCCCGCCGGGGCACCTTGCCGGCGTTCCGGGCCCCCGTCGGAGCGCCGATGAATGCGACGCCGGGTGGTTTGCCCCCGTAGCCACCCGGCGTCGCTCTGTCTTCAGACTGGATCCCCTCCGGCCGCGCGTTCCGCCCCCGGACTTCGCATCAGTTTGTGACCGCGCCGAAATGCCGGCGGCCGGGCCGAGTGGCGTCCTATTCCGGATAGCGGAACGCGGCAATAGCGATCGCCAATCGCGGAACCATTAGCGTGGCAATTGTCAGCGACAGCGACAGCGGGACTAGCCAGCCGCCCGGGTAATGCAGGGGCCTGTTCGAGTGGCGTGGTGACCGGCTACCGTGCTGACCGCTACCGTGCTGACCCGCTACAGAGCCGGGGCCTCGCTGGCCGTGCTCTCCGCGGTCACGACGGGCTGCAACGGGAAGTGGCACGCGGCCAGGTGCCCGCTGCCGGGGAATGACCGCAGCGGCGGCTCGACCTCGGCACAGATCTCCTCCGCCAGCGGGCACCGGGTGCGGAACCGGCAGCCCGACGGCGGATGGATCGCGCTCGGCAGCTCCCCGGAGATGCCGGCCTTCACCTTGGCCCGCTCGGTGTCGGGGTCGGCGACCGGCGCGGAATCGAGGAGCCCCTTGGTATAGGGGTGCGCCGGGCGCAGGTACACCTCGTCGGCCGGCCCGATCTCGACCAGCTTGCCCAGGTACATGACCCCGATCTGGCTGGACAGATAGCGGACTACCGCCAGGTCGTGGGAGATGAACAGGTAGGTGAGGCCGAGCTTGCGCTGCAGGTCGGACATCATGTTCAGGACCTGGGCCTGAATCGACACGTCGAGGGCCGAGACCGGCTCGTCGGCCACGATCAGAGCCGGCGACAGCATGAGCGCGCGGGCGAACCCGAGCCGCTGGCGCTGGCCGCCGGAGAACTCGTGCGGATACCGCTCCGTGGACGTGCGCGGCAGCCCGACATGATCCAGCATCTCAGCCACCCGCTGCCGCCGCTCGGTGCGCGAGCCGATGCCCTGGACCGTGAGCGGCTCCTGCAGCAGCGTGCCCGCTCTCATCCGCGGGTCCAGCGAGGCATAGGCGTCCTGGAACATCAGCTGGATCTGCTGGCGCTCCCGCCGGTACTCGCGGCCGCTGCTCTTCGCCAGATCCTTGTCCCGGAACCACACCGATCCGCTCGTCGGCGCGTCCAGGCCGACGACGAGCCTGCCGACCGTGGTCTTGCCGCAGCCGGACTCGCCGACCAGGCCGAGCGTCTCACCGCTGCGGATCGAGAAGCTCACATCGGCGACGGCGCTGACGTTGCCGACCCGCCGCTGCAGCACGGCTCCCTTGGTGACCGGGAAGTCCTTGACCAGATGCTGGACGTTCAGCAGCACGTCAGCCTGGCTGCCGCCGCCCGGGGCGAGCTCGGGAGCGCGCGGCATCGTGGGCGCGGCGGTCACCGGAGTCCGGCTCCATTCCGACGCGCCGACCGGGAAGAAGCAGGCGTACTCATGGCCCGCGACCTCGCCGCCCAGCGGCGGATCCTCGGCCCGGCAGCGGTCCGTCGCGTACCGGCAGCGCGGCGCGAACCGGCAGCCGTGGGGAGGCTGCACCAGGTCCGGCGGAAGGCCCGGAATCGAGTACAGCCGCTCCTTGGACTCCGCGGCCTTATCCGGCAGGGCCTGGAACAGCGCCTCCGTATAGGGGTGCCGCGGGTTGCCGAACAGCGTCGCCGTGTCCGTGGTCTCAGCGATCTTGCCCGCGTACATCACCGCGACCCGGTCGGTGCGGCCGGCGATCACCCCCAGGTCATGGGTGACCAGCAGGACCGACATCCCGAGCCGCCGTCGCAGGTCGTCGATGAGCTCGAGGATCTGCTTCTGGATCGTCACGTCCAGGGCGGTCGTGGGCTCATCCGCGATGAGCAGCTTCGGCTCGCACGCCAGCGCCATCGCGATCATCACCCGCTGGCGCATGCCGCCGGAGAACTGGTGCGGGTACTCCGCGACGCGCTCCTTGGCGCGCGGCAGCCCGACCAGGTCAAGAACCTCCGTGGCCCGGTCCATGGCCTGCTCGGTGCTGGCGCCCCGGTGCAGCTTGACCGCCTCCGCGATCTGCTTCCCCACGGTCATGGTCGGGTTCAGCGACGTCAGCGGGTCCTGGAAGATCATGCCGATCTCGTTGCCACGGATCCGCCGCATGGCGTCGTCGGGCAGGTTGCTGATCTCCTGGCCGTTGAGCTTNATGCTGCCGGCGACGACCGACCCGCCGGTAGGCAGCAGATTCATGACCGACAGCGCGGTCGTCGTCTTGCCGCAGCCCGACTCGCCCACCAGCCCGAGCGTCTCGCCGGCCTCCACGTGAATCGACACCCCGTCGACCGCGTGCACGACACTCTGCTTCAGCCGGATCTCGGTGCGCATGTCACTGATCTCAAGTAGCGGCGCCACCTGGTCAACCTTCCTACCGGCGCTGCAGCCGGGTCTCGAAAGAGTCCCGGAGCGCGTCGCCAATGAAATTGAACGCGATGCAGGTCAGGATGATAGCGATGCCCGGCGGGTAGATCAGCCACCAGTAGTTGCTGCCGGACTGGAGGTAGGTCAGGCCGCCGGACAGCATGTCCCCCCAGTCGGTCGCGGGCGACTGGACGCCGAGGCCGAGGAAGCCGAGGCCGGCCAGGATGATGATCGAGTCCGCGATCGCGAACGTCGTCTGCACGATGATCGTGCCGATCGCGTTCGGCACGATATGCCGCACCACCGCGCGGGACCTGCCTCCGCCGATGACCTTGACCGCCTGCACGTACTCCCTGGTGCGCAGCGAGAGCGTCTCGCCCCGCACCAGCCGGGCCACGCCCAGCCAGTAGAACACGGCGATGATGAAGATCATGATCAGCGTGGTCGGGTGGAAGACCACCGACAGGATGACGATCACCATGATGTACGGGATCGACAGCCCCGCGTCGACGATGCGCATCATGAACGAGTCGACCGGGCCGCCGATGAATCCGGAGAAGGCCCCGTACAGGGCGCCGATGAAGACCGCCACGATTGCGGCGGCGAACCCGACCTCGATGGATGTCTGGCCGCCGACCATCAGCCGGCCGAGCTGGTCGTAGCCCACGTTGTCGCAGCCGAGCAGGTGCGCTCCACTGGGCGTGCACAGGGTCTGGCTCAGGTTGGTGTGGACCTGGTCGGTGTGGTAGAAGAGCGGCCCGACGAAGCAGAACAGCACGATGAACACGACCATGCCGAGGCTGGCCAGCGCGAGCCGGTTCTCCGCGAACACCTCCCAGCCGCGCCGCAGCATGCTGCGCGGCTTCGCGGCCGCAAGTACCCCCTCGATGGCCTCGGGCGTTTCGGAAGGCAGCACCGCGGTGTCCATGCGGCCGCGATCCGCGCTCGGCGGAATGATAGCCATCAGCTGTACCTCACCCTCGGATCGAGGACCGCGTACCCCACGTCGGCCAGGAGGTTCCCGACGATCGTGGCCAGCGTGGCGACGAGCGTGAACCCGAGCAGGACCTGGTAGTCAACGTTCAGCGCGGCGTTGTAGAACGCCAGCCCCATGCCCGGGAAGTTGAACACTACCTCGATGAAGATCGCGCCGGCCACCAGCGTGGGCAGCGAGAGCCCCAGCAGGGTGACGATCGACATCAGCGAGTTCCGGAAGACGTGCCCCCAGAGCACCCGCCGCTCGCTGGCCCCCTTGGCCCGTGCGGTGCGGACGTAGTCCTGCACCAGGTTGTCCATCACCGAGGAGCGCATGTACCGGCTCCACAGCGCGTACAGCACGAACGAGTACGCGATCACCGGCAGCACCAGCGCCCTCGGCTGGGACAGGATCTGGCCGATCGTGGTGCCCTGCGGGGCGAACGGCGGGAACAGGTGAATGTCGATGGCGAACCACTCGATCAGCAGCAGGGCGACGAAGAACGTCGGGGTGGCATAGCCCAGGAACGAGATCCCGGTCAGCACGTAGTCGCCGACCGTGTAGCGCTTCACGGCCTGGTAGAGGCCGAGAGGGATGCCGAAGAGCAGCGAGACGATGGTGCCCAGGGCGACCAGGATTATCGTCTTCGGCAGGTCCTGGGCGATCAGGCTGGTGACCGACTGGTTGAGCTTGGTCGAGAAGCCGAGATTGCCGTGCAGTAGCTGCCCGAGATACTTCAGATACTGCACATAGAACGGCTTGTCGAAGCCGTACAGCTGGTTGTAGTGGGCGACCTGCTGCGGGGTCGCCCGCGGGCCGAGCAGCGACCGGACCGGCCCGCCCGGGAACAGGTGCACGAGGGCCAGCGTGAACACGCTTACCAGGAACAAGACCAGGAGGGCCTGGAGGGTCCGGCGGATCAGGAAACCGGTCATCGCGCTACCGTCCCGCCTGCGGGCCGGTCACCGCCCGCGCCACGCCATGGTGTCATGAGTTCCTCCCCTTTCCTGCCAGCCTCTCACGCCGCAGGTCATCCGGCCATGGCCGCCGCCCCGCCCGCAGGACGCGGACGGGGCGGCGGCTCAGGCCTGCCACTGCTGGCTACGACTTCCTGCTACTTGGTGAAGTACCAGTACTCAGGAAGCAGGGTGTAGAGCGCATTGAACGTGACGGCGTGCAGTTTGGAACTGACCGCCTCGACCCCGTACGGGTTAGGCGCCCAGATGAACGGCAACTGCTTCGCCCCGTACGTGGCGTAATTGACGAACGCCGACGTGGCGCTGCTGGTGTGCGTCTCGTTGATCAGATTGTCCATCGTCGGGTCCGAGTAGTTGCCGGAGTTCGACCCCGCGCCGGTCGCGAACAGCGGCTCGCCGGTCGGCTCGAAGCCCGGGCCGTTGAAGCCCCAGCCGCCGAAGGCGAACACCTGCACGGCGCACTTCGGGCCCATCGGCGCGCACGGCGCGCTCTCGCCGATGATCGTGTTGAACGTCTGCCCGACCAGGTTGATGTCGATGCCGGCCTGGCTGGCGTCGGACTTGTAGGTCTGCCACTGCGCCGTGACCGCGGCATTGCCGGTCGAGTAGACGTACGTGAACTTGGCCTGCTGGCCCTGCTTGATGCCGGTGCCGCACTTAGCCGGGTCCTGGCAGGTCATCACGCCGCCCGTCTCGGACCAGCCGTGGCTGGTCAGCAGCGCCTTCGCCTTGGAGATACTGAACGGGTACGGGCCCTGGCTGTTGTTCTCGTTCTGGATGGACGGTGTCCACTGGTTCCCGGGCGGCGTGTTCGGGGCCGGCCCTGAGTCCGGGACGCTGTATCCGCGGTAGATCGCCTTGTCGATGCCGACCTGGTCGAAGACCTCCTGCAGGGCCTGCCGGACGTAGAGCTGCCGGATCATGAAGCCCACCGTCGGGTTGTTGAAGTTGGGCTGGGCGTAGTAGATGCCGAACGAGTAGAAGGGCTGCAGGTTGTAGCCGCTGCCCAGCGGGTTGGTGGCCGGCAGGACGGCACTGGCCGGCTTCTGCGGCAGGTCCTGTGCCGGGATGTAGCCCACGTTGATCTGCCCGGTCTTCAGCGCGGTGTACTCGGTCGAGTCGGCGGTGAACGGCACGATCTTGAGGGCCGCCAGCTTCGGCTTGGGGCTGCCGGAGTACTTCGGGTTCGGCACCAACGTGATGTTGCCGGTCGTGCTGTAGCTGGACAGCTTCCACGGCCCGTCAACCACCGACCAGAGCGGGCTGGTCGCGTAGGTCGAGGCGATCTTCGACTGAGCGGTTAGGAACGCCCAGACCGCCTTGCACTTGGCCCAGTGGTCGGCCGCGCTGTCGGCGATGCAGCCGCCGCTGCCCGGCTTGCCGGTCAGGCTGGTGACGTCCCAGGACTCCGGCATCGGGTTGAGCTCCGCCAGCTGGTTGTAGGTGTACCAGATGCTGGAGTAGGCCTTGTTGAGGTGCATCGTGAGTGTGTTCCCGCTGGCCGTGGCGGACGTCACGTTGTCCGGCAGCAGGGTGGGCGAGTAGGCGTACCAGTTCGCCTTCTCGGCCATCGTCATGTGCAGGAAGAAGAGCGCGGAATTGGCGTCGACGGTCTCGCCGTTGGACCACTTCCAGCCCTTCATGCTGACCACGACGGTCTTGCCGCCGTTGCTGTACACGGGGGCGTTGGCGGGCGACAGCGCGTAGTTGATGGCCACGTCGTTGTTGGTGTTGTTGCCGAACATGTACAGCGGCCGGTACATGAGCCACTGGAACTGCACGGAGTTGTAAACGCTGGTGTTCGTGAGCGCGGCGAACGGGAAGATCCAGTTCTGGGTCACGCCCGGCGCCGACAGCGACATGGTCGCCGTCCCGCCCTGGACGGGCGTGCCGCCCGAGCTGCCTGCCGAGGTACTGCTACTGCCGCTGGAACTACAGCCGGCGGCGACCATCGCCATCGCCGCCACCGCACCAGCCGCCGCGAGGCCCTTCCGTCTCCATATATTCATGTTGCTCCTTCGTCTTGGCGTGCCTGCTCGCGCGTACTGCCATACCGGCTGATGCCGAGGCGCCTCGATGATCCGTATGCGCGAATCAGCCCGCGCCAGCCTGCTTCGCCGCGGCCCCGCCCAGGCGGGCCGACGCGGACGGGAGACCACGGCGCCGGTTGCATCATCGCTCGCCGCCTCTCCCCTCAACGCCGCCAAAAGCCACCCGCGCTCTTGGCGTGGCCACCGTGCCGGCGACATCTTTGTCCTGGCTACGGTCCACGCAGAGCGTAGTTTCATCGTCGGCGCAGATTCCAGCAGTAAATGTCACAACTTTCTATCGATGTCTCCCGAGGCCGAATCGTTACCGCTGATCATTACGCCGCTGTTACGTTGCCATCACGAAAGGGGTGGTGGTTACGGCTTCAGCGCCAGCGGCCGGCGCGGACGGCTTCTGCGCCGCCCGCAGCCCGGGCGGCGGACGCCCGGCGGCCGGCGCGGGTAAATACCGGGCACGGGGTCATGGCCGGGGCGGGTCCTCGTCACGGCAGGGTCCGGGCTGGTTACTGGCCGTGCCCGGCCGACCCGGCTACTGGCCGCCCGCGGCGGGGCCGGCGCCGGCCCCGCCGGCGTCCTCCGCGTCGTCATCGTCGGCCCCGTCATCGTCGGCGGCGAGGATGCGGTAGAGCGCCTTGCGGGCGTCGGCCAGGACCTTGCGCGCCTGTGCCTGCTGGGCGTCGGTGCCGGCGCTGATCACCTGGAAGGCCGCCATGCCGAGCTGACCCATGAGGGTCCGCATCTCGATGGCCGCGCCGCCCGCGCCGCCTGCCACGACATCCCAGGGCGCCCGCAGCTCGTCGGGATGCGCGGCGACGTAATGCTGGCCCTCGTCGGTCAGCACGTAGCCGCGGCGGCCGCCGTCTCCGGACTCGGCCCTGATCAGTCCCTCGTCCTCAAGCTGCTGCAAGGCCGGATAGACCGAGCCCGGGCTGGGCCGCCAGACTCCCCCGCTGCGCTCGCCGATCTCCTGGATAATCTGGTAGCCGTTCATCGGCTGCTCAGCGAGCAAGGCCAGCGCCGCCGCGCGGACGTCCCCGCGCTTGGCCCGCGGCCCGCGCATTCTCGGCTCGCCGGGCCAGGGGCCCAGACCATGGAAACCGGGCGGCGCGGGCATCCGGCCGGGAAAGCCGCCCCGCACGTGGCCACGGCGACCGCCGCCCCGCGGTCGCCGTCCCTCGTCCTCGCTGCGATGCCGGTGCGCGTCGTCGTCGCGCCGCTCCCAGCCGGGCGTCAGATCGGGGCGGTCGGGGGGCCAGAATCCTTCGTCTCGCATAACAAGCGCTCCTGACCTGCTCGCTCCAAGCCCTCCGGCCGGGCTGCTCCCGGACTGTCTTAGGTGATCTCGGATAGGTCAAAGATATATCGCCAGAATTCTCGCGGCAACCCCGCCGCTAATGTCGGCGCCGGGCGTCGGCGGCCAGCTTCGGGCACCCAGCTTCCGCGCGGGACTCAGCTCTCCGGGGCCTCCCAGCGAGCAGTGAGATCGGTCAGCCGGCGGGCCGCCTCGTCCAGCGGCTGACCGTGGCCCACCGCGAGCCCGAGGATGAACGCCGTCAGCGGCGCGGCGGGCCGCTCGACCTGATGCGCCGCATCGCGGGCCAGGTCGAGTACGGTCCGGGCGGACACCTCGGCCGGGTCGACGCCCAGCTCTGCGCACGCTGCCTCGGTCCAGCGGTCAAGCGTCGTCACTGGTCTGCCTCCTGGGTCTGGCTCACGGGTCTAGCTGGGGTCTGGCGCCCAGGCCTGGCCGGGTTCCGGGTCGCGGGCCTGGCCGGCCCGCCAGAGGCGCGCGGCGGCCAGCTCAGCGGGCGTGTCACAGTCCAGCCAGGGTGGCGGCTCGCGTGACGGCATGGCCGCCAGCCCGATCAGCGCGGGCCGCAGCGGGCCGAGCAGGCCGCGCAGCGAGCTGCCGCGGTACTCCAGCAGCGCCGCTCGCAGGCTGGCGGTCTGCCAGCACCCCGCCAGCCACTGGGGGGCGCCCTCGGCGTCCGCCATGACCACGCCGGCCAGCGTGCCCCGGGTCGCGGCGGCGAGCAGGCTGCTGATGTCCGCCCCGTGCAGGAACGGGAGGTCCGCGGCGAGCAGTGCTACCCAGGGCGCGCGCACCCGGGTCAGGCCGGCCCGCAGCGCCGGGACGGGTCCCGCGCCGGGCGGCTCCTCCCGGACGACGGTCAGGCCGCCCGGTAGCGGCGCGCAGATCAGCGCCAGGTCGGCCCGGGGCGGCCCCACCAGGACGACCCGGCCCGCGCCGGCGGCCACGGCAGC
>JGI20205J14842_1000007_pt1 | contig 48315 bp, 39 predicted proteins | sample NGESurshal092012_2_FD_14842 | JGI IMG/M metagenome (IMG submission 14842) | reverse complement strand
CATACTGAGTACCTGGAGTTAATCCTTTTAAGGTAACCCAATATCTAAGTCCGTCAGAGGTTTCATTCATTTGATAAGGAGAAGATGCTGTCCAGTTATTAAAATCACCAAGCACCATGACCTGTTTTTTATTAGGAGCATATAGAACCAATGTTACGGAGTCGGGTGAAGAATAATAATTAATACCATCCGTTACACCGGTCGGTAATGGTGCAATTGTATTTGAAGAAGCTACATAAAAAGAAAGCGTGTCGCTATTAGTATTGGCGCCATTAATCACTTTTTCAATGATCGTTTGAGTTCCGAATGCGGTAATGGTAGCATTAGTACTGTCTTTAGTTCCGGTTGCAGTTGAAATAAGATTTCCATTAAAATAAATTTGAATGGTGCTTCCGGCCTGGCTTGCTTTGCCAACTATTGGCAGATTATCACCAACGGTTTTTGTGATCGCTTCCGGTATAGGAGAATATTCCGGCTGCCTGTATGGATTATCAATTCTTGCATAAAGGCCGTTATCATAAACGGGAACGTACATATCACTTGCATCCGCATTCCGTTGCACAGTATTCCCATTTCCACTTCTAAAAAGAATCGCTATTTTTTGAATGGTTTCCGTAGGATCGGTCAGTCCAAAAAAGGTGCGCAAACCACCTGTTATTGTGAAAGACCATTCATTATTTCCTAAATAAGCAGCCTGCCAGGCGGGGTTTGTTACGCCCCATGTGGTGACCACATGCAGCCAATCGCCTGGACTTGTGCTTTTATTTGTGATCACTCCAATATGCACATATACATCAGTGGTTGGAGTATAATTAAGCAATCCTTTATTCCCATAATTTGCGTTTACAGTTATAGTAACCGGCGATGAACTTTCCATAGGAAAATCAGGTGTCCACGATAATAATTGAGAAAAACTTTGGAAAGAAAAAAACAGGATAATAAATGAGAGTAGATATTTTTTCATGCAGCAATGATAATTAGGGTGTGTAAATTAAACACATTATTTGAAAAAACAATTATTTTTTTAAAATTCTTCTTATTTCGAAACAGTTTTACTTTGACATAATAAATCAGAACCACAAAATCCTTAAAAAGTAAACAGGAATCTTCCTTAAAAGGCTGTCTGTCCGACAGGCAGGTTCGTTTACTATCAATAAATAATTTCCAACTCAATTAATCAATAACCCCATTAACCTCCCGATAGCTGTCTGAATGACTGATTTCCACTTTACCTTTGCGCACTATGCATTATGCCTCAATAGAAAATTTAAGTAAATCTTTCGGGATACGTACCCTTTTCAAAAACATCAGTTTTCATATAGAAGAAGGAGATAAAATTGCCTTTGTTGCAAGGAATGGCAGTGGAAAAACAACACTTTTAAAAATAATTGCCGGTAAAGAAACCGCAGATTCTGGAACAATCTGGATACATAAAGAAGTGAAAGTGATTATGCTGCAACAGGAAACTGTCTTTGAGAATGAAAGAACTATCTGGGATAATATTTTAAATCTCGATAATCCGGTCGTGCGCCTGGTAAAAGAATATGAAATGCTTTTGGACGAAGAAGTGCATAATGAAAATCGTATCAATGAATTGATCACCGCGCTTACCGAGGCAAATGCATGGAATTTTGAAAGTGATCTGAAACAGATACTGGGGAAATTAAATTTGCATCATCTCAACGAACCGGTAAAAAATTTGAGTGGTGGCCAACGCAAGAGAGTGGCGCTGGCTCAGGCCTTAATAGAAGCACAATTGCATGAAGGAAAGTGTTTATTGATTCTTGATGAGCCAACGAACCACCTGGATGTGGAAATGATAGAATGGCTTGAAAACTTTCTGGCAAGCAATAAAAGCACTTTATTATTAGTAACACATGATCGTTACTTTTTAGATACGGTTTGCAATGAATTAGTAGAACTTGATGATGAAACAATCTATGTTTATAAAGGGAATTATGATTATTTTCTGGAACAAAAATCCCTGCGCCAGGAGATTCAGCAAAGTGAATTATTAAAAGATAAAAATATTTTCAGGAAGGAACTGGAATGGATGCGCAAACAACCCAAAGCAAGAACCACAAAATCAAAAAGCCGTCAGGATGCTTTTGTGGAAATAGAAGACAGGGTAAATCAGAAGAAAGAGGTGGCGGATGTATCGCTGCAAGTGAAAATGACGCGTATGGGCGGCAAGGTTTTGGAAATGAAAAAAGTATATAAATCTTATGGCGATAAAGTGATCATGCACGGATTTGATTACACATTTAAAAAAGGAGAGAGAATAGGAATTGTAGGAAAAAACGGAACAGGAAAATCTACTTTCTTAAAAGTAGCGCTTCATTTGGTTCCACCCGATGGCGGGAAAATAAATCATGGGGATACGATTGTGTTTGGAAATTTTGCACAAGAAGGTTTACAATACAAAGAGGATAAACGAGCAATAGAATATGTGAAAGATTTTGCAGAATTTTTTCCTTTAGCCGATGGAAGTAAGATCAGTGCTTCGCAATTCATGGAAAAATTTGGTTTTACAGCACAGCAACAATTTACCCCATTGAGCAAATTAAGCGGTGGCGAAAAACGAAGACTGCATTTATTGAGTATCCTTTTTAAAAACCCTAATTTTTTGGTTCTTGATGAACCAACAAATGATTTGGATCTTCAAACCTTGCGTACGCTCGAAGAGTTTTTGCAGGATTTTCCGGGTTGTATTTTAATTGTAAGCCACGACAGGTACTTTATGGATCGCCTGGTGGATCATCTTTTTGCTTTTGAAGGAAACGGAGAAATAAAAGATTTCCCCGGTAATTATTCCCAGTATAGAATGTGGAAACAATTGGAAGAAAATAAACCGCAAAAGCCTGAAGGTGAAATACTAAAAGCTCAAAGCACACGGCTGAACGCTGAAAGTTCAAAGTCGAAAGCGGAAGGGAAACTTTCTTTCAAAGAAAAGACCGAATTTGAAAAATTAGAAAAAGAAATAAAGGAACTGGAAAAAGAAAAAAAGATATTGGAAGTAAAATTAAATAATAGCCCATCCGGGGACCGGATGGATTTTGAAAAACTCCAGCAAACATCCGAAAGATTAAACAGCATCATTGTGCTTCTTGATAAAAAAGAAATGCGATGGCTCGAACTAAGTGAGAAAGCGGTCTTATAAATCGCAAAAAATCTTTTCCGAAAGGGTGAAACAATATTCCTTTCCAGCAATTAAAATTTTAATTGAACCCTCTCACACTTCCTTTCTATTTTTAAAAACATCATCAATCATATTCACTGTTTTTTTTCTGCCATCCAGCACTTCCTGAATCTCTCCTGCAAGCAAACCAGTAGATTCGCCGTAGTGTTTCAGAAACATAATATCCGGATCATTATAGGTAAATACTGATCGAAACTTCATTTCAGAGACTTCTTCTATATTGTCTATACATAATATTAGATTAAATTTTCTCTGATGAAATATTTCTATAGCAGTTTCATCATCTACTGTTGCAGTGCTTTCCCACCTGGGGTTTTCATTGATGAACCTGGATAATTTCTGCAACAAAACCGGGTCACGGCCTATTGATAAAATCTGAATTTTTTCCATAATTTTTTATTTTAAATGTTCATAGGAACTTCCATTAATAAAAATTCCGCATCGCTATCTGCATGTAAATTTACTTTATCAGTTTCCCAAATCCCGTAACCATCACGTTTGTGTAATTGCTGATCGTTTATGCTAACATCTCCGCTTAAAACAAAAATATACAATCCATTTCCGTTTTGTTTAAAATGATAATCTGCGCTGACATCTTTATCAAACTTACCTAAATGAAACCACGCATTTTGGTGAATCCATACGCCTTCATCATTTTGATTGGGAGAAACTATTTGTTGTAATTTATTATGCCTGTCGGCTTCCTGTAAAGTGATTTGATCATATCTGGGAACTACATTTTTTTTATTGGGTAAAATCCAAATTTGCAAAAACTTTACTGGTTCATTTTTATTTTTATTGTACTCGCTGTGCCTGACGCCGGTACCAGCACTCATTATCTGTATATCATCCTGTTTAATTACCGTTGTGTTTCCCATACTGTCTTTGTGTTCCAGATCGCCTTCCAATGGTATTGAAATGATCTCCATATTATCATGAGGATGCGTGCCAAACCCCATGCCTTCACTTACGGTATCATCATTCAAAACACGCAATGCGCCGAAATGAACCCTCTCCGGATTATGATAATTTGCAAAACTGAAAGTATGATAACTGTTGAGCCATCCATGATCGGCATGGCCACGTGTGCTTGCTTTATGAAGTATTGTCTTTGCCATAATTGATGTTTATTTTGTTGTAAATAATTTATTATGCAAAGTTGATCGAATCCTGCATTTCTGCCAATGATATAGGTTAAGAAAAGTGGTTAATTTAGATTAAGTAAAAAATTTCTCAACTGTGTTTTCATTCTCAGAGTTTCAGGAACTCTGCAGGCATCGGGTTTCCGGTGAAGTTCTTTTTAAACTGATGTTTGTGAACCCGAAAACTCTGCTGAGACACGGTGTTTTGGATTTTGTAAATGCAAGAGTAGATTCAGTAATATTTGAAAACCGTCTGCATAATAAAAATCTATTAGGGATTGTTCAATTCCTTTGCAGCATCCTTGTCCAGGAACCAATGTAAATCTCCGTTATCCGGTTTAATTATTTGCGACGGTAAATTTTCAGGCATCAATGGCCCTTCCAGCACCTGCTGTAATACGTGTGATTTTTTGGAACCATCAACCATAAAAACTATTGAAGAAGCCCTGTTTACAATAAGTGGCATCAGTGTGATCCTGTACATTGCCTGTTTTTCATTATAAACTGAATTTACCCAATGAATATGTTCTTTAATGATACGAGAACCTGGAAATAAAGAAAGAGTATGGCCATCATCACCCATTCCAAGCAGCACCAGATCGAAACTAACATTAGTGCTGTCAAAAAATGTGTGCAATAATTTTCTATATTCCTCTGCTGCAAAATTGGGTTCTATGTCAGTACGCATCATATGAATGTTGTCCGAAGGAATATCAATATGATCCAATAAAATATCGTAAGCCATTTTTGCATTGTTTCTGCCATCCGTAAAAGGCACTGCCCTTTCATCGCCCCAGAAAACATGGATTCTTTTCCAATTTATTTTGCTATTGTATTTTTCAGATGCCAGTTTTTGATAAAGCAACTTTGGCGTTTCACCACCTGACAGAACCAGGTAAAAAAATTCCTGCTTTTTTAAAGTATCAGTAATCAAATTACAAATCCATTGAGCCAGTTCATCGCTCATGATCTCTTTATTTTCGAAAATATGAAGTTTCATTTAACTTGCTTTTTCAGTTTTCTTACTTTTTTCTTTGGCAGACTCAATTACCTTAGACTTTGCTTTGGCTGGCATAGAAATCCAGTTGTGTCCATCTCTCGCTATCAGCGCTTCGGCATCTTCGGGCCCCCATGAGTCGGGTGAATAATTAGGAAAATCCAAAGGCTTGCGCGCAGACCACACTTCCAAAATCGGCATTACCACTTTCCAGGCAGCTTCTACCTGGTCGCCCCGCATAAACAATGTGGCATCACCATCCATCACATCGTATAAAAGAGTTTCATAAGCCTCAGGTTCCTCGCCTTTATAGGCATCTTCATAGTTAAAAACCATATCAACGGGATTAAGTATCATTGCCTGCCCGGGGCGCTTTGCCTGGAATCTAAGGCAAATATCCATTTCGGGCGAAATACCGATAGAAAGACGGTTTGGTCGCCATGTTTCTGTTGCTTCTTTAGGGAAAGCAAAGTCAGGTGCGAGCTTGAACTGGATAGTCAGCTCGGTGGATTTTTCATGAAGACGTTTTCCGGTGCGTACATAAAAGGGAACACCTTCCCATCTCCAGTTATCAATATAAAACTTTACAGCAGCAAAAGTTTCCACATTGGAGTTTGGATCTACATTACTTTCCTGTTTGTAACCAGGCACCTTTTCTCCCTGCATCCATCCTTCGCCATATTGACCGCGCGCTGCATAATCCTGTACTTGATCTTTTGGTATTCTGCGAATGGCATTCAATACGTCCACTTTTTTATTCCTGATCTCATTTGCATCAAAGGAAACCGGAGCTTCCATTCCTATCATACAAAGTAATTGCAAAATATGATTTTGGATCATATCCCTTAATGCTCCTGACGTTTCATAATAACCGCCGCGGCCTTCCACACCAACAGTTTCTGCAGCTGTGATCTGTACATGATCAATATAATGCCTGTTCCATAATGGCTCAAATAATGCATTGGCAAAACGTAATGCCAGGATATTTTGAACAGTTTCTTTCCCGAGATAATGATCTATTCTGTAAATCTGTTCCTCATCAAAATATTGGGAAAGCATTTTATTCATTTCCACTGCGCTTTGCAAATCATGTCCGAAAGGTTTTTCCACTACTATGCGTGAGCATTTTGTATCCTTGCACATTTCCATATTGCCGATATGTTTTACAATCTCGGGTACCAACTGCGGGGCCACGGCCATATAGAAAACCACGGTAGGATGAACCCCCGCCTCTGATTCTTTTTTCTTTGCTATTTGTGCAATTTTATCATAATCTTTCGCATCATTAATATCCATTTGCAGGTAGCTTATATTTTTGGAAAATTCATTCCAACTTCCGTTAGAATCTTTTATCCTCGAGAAATTATCTATTCCTTCTTTTAAATGCTTTTTATAATCGCTGTCCGAATAGGCTCTCCGCGCAATACCTACTATACTAAAATGATCCGGCATTGCCTTATCAAGAAAAAGATTGAAAAGAGCAGGGTTTAATTTCCTGTAATTCAAATCGCCGCTGCCACCGAAAATGATAAGAACCGTTGGTGGTAATTTTTTATAATCTAACATTCTAATTATTTTATTATTTTATGTTTATAAATCCTGCGTATTTGTTGGTTTACTGATCTGAAAACTATTGGAGGTTGATTTCTTTTTCTTATTTCTTATTCTTCATTAATTATTTGCCTGCTCCCATTCTGTATGAAAAATCCCTTCCATATCTATTCTCTGGTAAGTATGGGCACCAAAAAAATCCCGTTGCGCTTGTACCAAATTCGTAGGTAATAAGTTTCTGCAATAAGCATTGAAATAATTTAAGGATGCCATCAATCCTGCAGCCGGATAATTATTCAGGGCTGCCGTAGAAATAATCTTTTGTAAGGATAATTCCTTCTTTCGCAGAATTTCTGCAATTGCCGGATCAAGCAATAGATTTTTCAAACCTGGCTTTTGATAGGCTTTTTTAAACATACCCAACATTGCCGATCTTATAATACATCCACCGCGCCAAACACTTACTACTTCAGGCAAAGGAATATCCATTTTTAATTCAGCCGAAGCTGTAGAAAGCATTGCCAGTCCCTGCGCGTAGCTGATCAATGATGAGAAATAAAACGCATCTCTCAATTGATTTATAAATTCTTTTTTATCTGTTCCGATTTTTTTGAAAGCAGTTTTATAAAGTGATGCTGCTTCTTTTCTTTCGTCAATCAACCCGGAAAGGTTCCGCATCACTACGGCTGAATCTATTGTGGGTATTGGCATTGGAAGATCAAGCCCTTCCTGTGAGGTCCATTGCCCCGTTCCTTTGGCGCCTGCCTTATCAAGGATCATGTCAACAAGGTAATTTTTTGATTTGTCATCTTTTTTATCAAAAATAATGGTTGTAATTTCCAGCAAAAAAGATTTCATATCTCCATTATCCCATTCTTTAAAAACATCATGCAGCTCCTGGTTGGTAAGTCCCAGGCCGTGATGCATCATATCGTAACATTCGCTGATGAGTTGCATTATCGCATATTCTATACCGTTATGTACCATTTTTACATAATGGCCTGCGGCATCATGACCCAAATATCCCACACAGGGTTCGTCATTTACTTTTGCAGCAACAGCTTTTAGGATAGGGGCTACTTCTTTGTAAGCTTCTTCATCGCCACCGGGCATAATGCTTGGACCCTTGCGGGCGCCTTCTTCGCCTCCGGAAATTCCGATTCCCATAAAATGAAACCCAATTCCCTTTAATTCATTAATTCGTCTCAGAGTATCAGTATAGTGAGAATTACCTCCATCAATAATAATGTCTCCTTTTTGTAATAAAGGTTTTAAATCACTAATCACGCTATCAACAGGACTTCCTGCCGGCACAAGCATCATTAATTTCCTGGGAGTCTTTAAAAGAGAGATCATTTCTTTCAATGAGTTCACTCCTTTTAGATTTGTTCCCTTAGCAGCTGATGCCTCAAAGGCTTTTGTCTTAACAGGATCTTTGTCATAACCAATTACCGAAAATCCATGATCAGCCATATTGAGCAAAAGATTGCTTCCCATTACACCAAGACCAATCATTCCAAAGTCAAATTGAGCAGGTTCCATAATATTTTTTTGAATAGCAAAATTACTTAAAATGAAATTGCCGGAATGTGAAAAAATATAAGCCGAAATTTATTTATGAAAGTCAAAAAAATATCTTTTCGAACTTTTATTTCGAATAATATTGGCCGTTAGTTATTATTTTTTACTCTTTTAAAAAGTAAACATACAGCAAAAACCCACTTTTTTTGAAAGAAATATAGTTACTGAAGTTTTACTTTATAGATAGTTATCTCATGATATTTTTCTCCGGGTCTTAAAATGGTGGAAGGAAAATTTGGTTTGTTGGGAGAGTCAGGGAAGTGCTGCGTTTCGAGAGCCATTGCAGAGTGAATCGTCAAGGGTTGGTCGCCACGATTTTTGAATGTGCCATCTAAAAAATTTCCTGTGTAAAATTGCAAACCTGGTTGTGTAGTATAAACATCCAATGTTCTGCCGCTAATAGAATCAGACAGTGAAGCCACCTTTTGTAATAAACTGTCTTTTCTGTTTAAAGCAAAATTAATGTCATAGCCACCCTTCACCTCAGCAAAATCTTTTGCGATTTTCTTCGGCGTAGTAAAATCAAACGGTGTTCCCTTCACTGGTTTTATTTCGCCGGTAGGAATCAACGTGCTGTCAACCGGAGTATAATTATTGGCATCTATCATCAGTGTTTCATCAAGAATAGAATTGCTTACATCACCTGATAAATTAAAATAACTATGATTGGTTAAATTAACCGGAGTAGGCTTATCTGTTTCTGCACTATAATCAATTTTTAACCCATCATCATTGGTTAATGTGTACTGAACCGTAACATTCAAATTTCCGGGATAACCTTCTTCACCATCCTTGCTCAGGTATTTTAATGTAAGTGATGGAACGGTGTCATTTGGAATAGATGCATCCCAAACCACTTTATCAAATCCTTTTATTCCTCCATGCAAAGTATTTTTTCCATCATTGGCAGCAAGATGATATACAGTACCATCCAAAGAAAATTTTGCATCACCAATCCTGTTACCATATCGGCCAATCAGTGCACCAAAGTAAGGTGGATGCTGAAGATAAGGCGCCAGGCTGTCGAAGCCAATAATAATGCTTGAGTATTTACCATTTTTATCCGGCGTAACAAATGAAGTAACCGTACCGCCATAATTGGTGATGGTAACTGTATCGCCCTTGTCATTTACCAAAGTATATAAGTAAACATTCTTCCCATCTACTGTGCCCCAATCGGTTTTAGTAACGCCGGCTTTTACAGCGGTACTTTTATTTTCAGAACCATTGTTGCAGGAAGCTATTAAAGTAACGAATGCACCCGCAAAGAGTGTGAGTTTTAGAAATTTCATATTGATTGATTTTGATTTGATGATTACAATGATTATTTTTTTTGTCAATAATTAGAATACTAAATGGATATTTTTTAAAAATTCAGAATTCTGTTTTTAATATTATTATTTCACTGTTAAAACGACTATAGAAAAAGGAGGCATTTTAAAATTGATTACATTATTTTTTAAAGTAGCTCCTGTAAAGGTTTTGGGCTCAATTTTATCNGGATCCTCAAAGGTATTATCATCNTGCAATTTTGCAGAACTTAATATTCTCCCTGTCACTTTGTTACAATTCATTCCATCTACATTGATGGCAATGCCTTCCTGCGTGTGTGCATTAATGTTAGTAATTGAAATATGAACCACGCCTGCGGAATCTTTTGATGCGGAAGCAGAAATAGAAGGCAGTTCTTCATCACCCAATTTATAATCATCGGTCATCAATTTCAATGGCAATAAAGTAGCATTTTGATGCACATTGTACATTTCCATTACATGGTAGGTGGGCGTGAGTATAATTTTTTCTTTGTTGGTTAATATGACAGCCTGCAATACATTTATGGTTTGAGCGAGATTAGCCATGCGTACCCTGTCTGCATGATTATTAAAAATGTTTAAGGTTACACCTGCTATCATCGCATCTCGCATGGTATTTTGCTGATACAAAAAACCAGGGTTGGTACCCGGCTCTACATCATACCATCCTCCCCATTCATCTACTACCAAAGCAATTTTTTTCTCGGGGTCGTACTTATCCATTATCGCAGAATGTTTTGTTACCAGGTCTTCCATTTGCAAAGCGGATTTCATTGTAGCAAAATATTCCTGTTCTGTAAATTTAGTCGCAGAGCTTTTGTGATTCCAATCAATTATTGAATAATGATGCAACCCTATTCCATCCAAAAGATTATGCGGAATATCGCGCATCATCACCTCTGTCCAGTGGTAGTCAGCATCGCTGGCACCCGAAGCAATGCGATATAAGTGTCCACCTTTAATCCAATTGGTCATAAAAGTGGCGTATCGCCGGAAAACATTTGCATAATATTCAGCCGTCATATTTCCGCCACAACCCCAGGCTTCGTTGCCCAGTCCCCAATATTGTACATGCCAGGGTTTGTCTCTTCCATTCTGTCTGCGCCAATCGCTCATTGGGCTTTTCCCATCAAAATTTACATATTGTAGCCATTGAGATAATTCCTGAACCGTTCCGCTTCCTACATTACCAGAGATATATGGCTCGGCACCCAGTTCTTCACATAAATTCAAAAAATTGTGTGTTCCAAAACTGTTATCTTCTGTAACTCCGCCCCAATTTGTGTTCACCATTGCAGGTCTTTTATCTTTTGGGCCAACGCCATCCTTCCAATGATAGGTATCTGCAAAACAACCACCCGGCCAACGTAAAACCGGAATCTTCATTTTACGCAGGGCAGCAATCACATCGTTTCTAACTCCATCCGTATTTGGAATCGTCTTGTTGGTATCGCCTACATAAAAACCACCGTAAATACCGTGGCCAAGATGCTCAGCAAAATTTCCATATATATTTTTATTGATGATGGTTTCTCCCTGGTCAGCATGTACCACAATTGTATTTTGTGACGCCGCAAGCAAAAACGCAAAAAGTAAAGGAACAAATATTGCCTTTTTCATATCACAACAGGTTTTTTATTTGTAAATATTATTTCTAAAAAATTGCTATCTTAAATTTTATGCGAATCAAAAAGAAAAGAACTTTTTATCAAAGCAATCATAAAATATAAAAATAGGGAATTTATTTATTAGTGTCGAAATTACATTTATTTGAATGCTTTTGCATCTGTTTAAGAACATCCACACAGGAATTGATTATTTGTAAGATGATTAAATATTTATGATTTATTCAGTTAAATATTTAATTAAACCGATTCTCAAAGTCTTGTAATTAATATTTTGAAAAAAGAACGTATACAAGATCATCGAATTGCGATATCGACGTTGAAAGAAACAAGATTTAATTTTACAGAAAATATAGTTCGTTGTGAATTAAGCAATAACTATACAACATTTTACTTAAAACCAGGGAAAAGTTGTTTGTTTCAAAGCCCATTTTATGAATATAAAGGGATGCCGTGTAATTATGGTTTTATTCGTTGTCATCAACCATATCTTGGAAACAAAAGATTTATTAGAAGTTTAATAAAGGAAGATGGAGGATAATTATTGTTAGAGGATTCTTCTCAGTTATCAATATCAAAAGATAAAAAGGAATTTATAAAGCAGACTTTCGATAAACAATATAAAATTTAAATAAGGAGCCACGGCTTCACCTTTTGTTAAATCAAAATCATTTACTGAAATTAAACACTATTCCAAAACACAACTTCCATTCACAGATTAATATCATAATCCTTATGCATCAATTCTTTCATAGGTTCATAAAGATTTTTAAAAACAGAATTATATTTATCATAAACAATATGGCTCTTTAAGTCAGGCTTCACAATTTGGCTAATCTTTGGTTTTAATGAAGAATAATTTTTAATCATTTTCATAGCTTTCATATTTAACAGTGCTGCGCCAACCGCTGATGAATCCTGAGTTTCAATAACCAAAAGTTGCTTACCCGTTACATCAGCTAAAATTTTCATCCACGTTTTAGAATGAATAAAACCTCCGCCTACAATCAGTTTTTCAATTTTTGAAGTTGATGATTCCACAATTTCTAACACCTGGTTCAGAGAATAACAAATGCCTTCCAAAGCGGCGCGTAAAAAATAAGCTTGTGTATGAAAAGATTTTATCCCAAAAAAAACGCCGCTCGCTCTTCCATCCCAAACAGGCGCTCTTTCACCATATAGGTAAGGCAAAAAAATCAGCCCTTTACTTCCCGCAGGTATTGAATCAATTTGTTTAAAAAGATTTTCATAATCTTTTTCTGTAGGTTTTTCAATATTTAAAAAAACTTCAAACAACCATTGCACCACATTTCCACCATTATTCACCGGGCCACCACATATAAACGTTTTATCATCCAACAAATAATTAAATGTCATTTCCTGGAAATTAAAAACCGGTTTTGGGCTGGCAATTCTTACCGCGCCGCTCGTTCCGATTGTCAAGGCTGCCGTGCCTTTGTCAATTGCATAACTTCCCAGGTTAGCAAGACAACCATCACTTGCACCAATACAAAATAAAGTTTCACTGGAAAGTGACAATGAACTTAGAATTGATGGATTAGCCTTTTTTCTGATAAAATCAGTCGGAACAGGTTTTGAAAGTTGGCCTGCATTTATGTGGCATAATTCCAAGGAAGCCTTATTCCATTTTAAAGTTTTAATATTAAATAAACCCGTAGCGGAAGCAATGGAATGATCAATCTCATAAACGCCAAATAATTGATACCATACAAATTCTTTGATAGAAATAAATTTAAACGCAGCCTTAAAAACAGAAGGTTGATTTTTTCGAAGCCAGATAATTTTGCACAACGGAGTCATGGGATGAATAGGCGTTCCAGTGGCTTTATATATACTTTTTGCTGCGGATGATTTTCTGATTTGCTCTGCTATTTTTTCACTTCTTGTATCGGCCCAGGTGATTAAATTAGAAATCGCCTTATTTTCCCTGCCTGTTCGGTAGACAGGTTTGTTTACTGCAATCAGGCCGTGCATTGCGCTGCTGAAACTGATGGAAACCGGCGGATATTTTACAGTGCCAACTATTTTTCCGATACAATTTTTAAATGCTTTCCAGATAATTTCCGGATCCTGTTCAGAATATCGGGGCTTAGGATTTTGGGTAGAATAATACAATTGAGAATCGGCGATAATGGTTCCTTTACTATCCATGGCTATAGCTTTGGTGCTGCCGGTGCCAATGTCAATCCCAATAATATATTGCTGAAGACTTTCTTTAATCATTATCAAATATTTTACCAGTAAAAGATTTTATTTATTCTAAATAACTAATTAAAATAACTGAATAATTTAATAATGCAATAATTTAATAACCCCTTACATTCTTCCCTTCCATATAATTTAAAAAGGCTTTATTCACCACGCGGTTTCCGCCGGGAGTAGGGTAATTGCCTGTAAAATACCAATCGCCGAGATTAGTTGGGCAGCTTTCATGCAGGTCTTCTATGGTTTGGTATATAACTTCCACCGGAATTTTTATTTCAGGAGGTGTTATTAATTGAGCAATTTCGTCATCAATTTCTTTCAGCGAAAAGGGTTTATAAATCTCTCTTACTAAGTTTTGAGAATGCAATTGATTGTTTCTGTTTAGCTCTTTACATTTATCGACCAGGCAATTCAGCATTGATTCCATTCCTCTTTCTTTTATCAGTGCCATAGCCGCTTTGAAAGCAACAAATTCACCCAGTTTACTCATGTCAATTCCATAGCAATCGGGATATCTTATTTGCGGAGCAGAAGAAACAATGATGATTTTTTTAGGCTCAAGCCTTGCCAGCATTCGAATAATACTTTCGCGTAATGTAGTTCCTCTTACGATAGAATCGTCAATAACAACGAGTGTATCTATGCCTTTTCTTACAGTGCCATAAGTAATGTCGTAAACGTGCTGCACCATTTCATTGCGATTGCCATCTTCGGTAATAAAGGTGCGGAGCTTTACATCTTTGATAGCGATTTTCTCCATACGGATCTTTCGATTAATCATCCCCGTTAGTTTCTCTTCATCATAATCCTTCCCCCAGCTTAATATTCTTTCTACTTTTATTTTATTCAGATAATCTTCCGCGCCTTTTATCAATCCATAAAAAGCAGTTTCGGCAGTGTTGGGAATGAAAGAAAAAATCGTGTTTTTAAGATCGTAATCAATTGTTTTAAGCACACGTTCGCTAAGATGATACCCTAAAGCGATTCTTTCCCTATAAATTTTTTCATCACTTCCCCTGGAAAAATAAATGCGTTCAAAGCTACATGCTTTTCTTTCTTTAGGTTCCAGAATTTGTTCTAATGAATATTGCCCGTCAGGTTTTACAATAAGCGCGTTTCCGGGTATCAATTCTTTTACTTCATGCTCACCCACATTAAAAACAGTACGAATGGCGGGACGTTCGCTGGCTGCAACTATTACCTCGTCATCTACATAATAATAACATGGCCTGATTCCGTGTGCGTCTCTTACCACGAAACCTGTACCATCACCGGTAAGTCCTCCAAAAGTAAAACCGCCATCAAAAAAGGGAACCGATTTTTTAAGTACATGTGCAATATCCACATTTTCAGGGTTGGCCTCATCTGCCGTTACTAAAAAATGGTGAATTACGTCCATCATGGCACCAAGGTCGCTTTCGCGATCCTGTTCGTCGCGCGGGCTATTAATAATTGAATATAATTCATCCTTATTGATCAGGTTAAAATTGCCTGCCAAAGCGAGGTTGCGCGCAGGGATAGTATTTCTTTTGATAAAGGGATGACAGAATAAAATATTATTTTTCCCTTGTGTGCCGTACCGCAAATGCCCAAGCATCAATTCACCGAGAAAATCTATATGGCCCTTCATTAGGCCAGCATGTTGCTCTATGTCCGGATGGTATTTTTTTATTTCGTTTACCTGGTTTCCAATTTGTGAAAAAAGATCGGCAATGGCCTGGTGGGCCACACTCCGCATCCTGTGAAGAAAGGGATAGCCGGGTTCTGTATTTAATTTTATGGTTGCAATCCCCGCGCCATCCTGGCCACGATTATGCTGCTTTTCCATGAGGAGATAAAGCTTGTTCAAGCCGTACAAAACGGTACCATATTTTTGCCTGTAGTATGAAAAAGGCTTGCGCAATCTTATAAAAGCAAGGCCGCATTCATGTTTTATTTCGTCGCTCATATTAGAAAGGACGCAAAATTACAAATTATAAGTTGGATTTTAGTTTAAGACGTGTCTTTATTTTGTTATAAATTAGCTGAATTTCATTGTAAATTTTAGATGATTTCAAAATCTGCAAATCAAGACTGGTCGTGCGATTTAGAGGAAAATGATAAATAAAGTAAAATTTTTTTTGTCCAAGATGATTTTTTGTATTTAATTTCATGCTTTATAACAAAAATTTATAGTTATGGCACGCCCCGTAAGAAATAATGAAGTGGCAGGAAAGCTAAAGACATTAAAAGAGCAATTAGTTGATTATAAAGCGGAATTAAAAACAGTACACCCTACTTTCAAAATATCTAAAAATGGTAAGAGGCTAAGCAATATAGAAGCTACTATTGACAGGTTAGAAAGAGAAATAGAAGTGCTTAAAAAAAGAGAGGTTTGATCCCAGTTATTTAATTGTGGTCAATTCTTTTCACCATTTTTTTTGAAAAAAAAGGAATCACTTTTGACCTGGTGTAAGGTTTCTCCATACTTGGTTTCAAAAACTATCCTCTCTTTTATTTCCTGGAATATTATTCATTGATCGAGAAAGCATCGGCGTCCCGCCAAAAAGGAAATTGATCTCTGATTTCAGATATTTTTTCTTTTTGTAAAGTGAAAGTGAAAATATCTTCAAGAATATTTTTGTGATAAATAATTTCTCCCAAAGGGTCTATAATAGTGCTGCCACCATTGTAAAAGATTTTATTGCCATCTTCTCCTACCCTGTTTACTCCCACTACAAAACATTGATTTTCGATTGCTCTTGCACGCAATAATGTTTTCCACGCAATGCTTCTTTTATCCGGCCAATTGGCAACATTGATAAGAAGATCATATTTATTTTCATCTTTACCAGGAGGCTGTCTTGTCCAAACAGGGAACCTTAAATCATAACAAACCTGCAAATTAATTTTCCATCCTTTTACAGAAGCAATTAATTTTTTATTTCCAGGTGAATAATGTGAATGTTCGTCACTAAAAGCAAACAAATGTCTTTTATCATAAATTCCATACTCGCCATTGGGCAACATCCATATTAACCTGTTAAAATATTTTTTACTGTTGGGAGCATTTGCAGTAGGTGCTTCAATGATCACGCTTCCGGTAATAATTATTTTCTTTTCAGCAGCCATTTTTTTCATCCATTGCACTGTTTTTCCATTCATTGTTTCTGCAAGCATTTCAGGCTTCATGCTGAAACCCGTAGAGAACATTTCCGGAAGAATTACCACTTCAGTTTTCTCTTTGATACTTTCAATTTTTTGTTGAAGCATTTCGAGATTGGCTTTTTTGTCTTCCCAATGAAGATTTGTTTGAATGAGTGAGATGGTAAGTGAGAACATAATTATTTATTGAATAAAGCAAAGTTATCTGATTGTTATATCATATTCACCGCCTCCCTCACCCTCTCGCTTTCATATCCTTTCATCAATAAAAAATCCTGTAATTTTCTTTTCTTAATAAAAATATTTTTTTCGCTTTTCAGTGTTTTTAATTTTAGCTCAGATAGTTTTATAAAAGTTTTTTCATATTCTTTTTCATCAATTTCTTTTAGCGCCTTTTTAATACAATAATCGCTTACCTGTTTGAATTTTAAAGCCTGCTTTATTTTATTTTTGCCCCATTGTTTCATTCGAAATTTTCCACCTGCATAATGAATGGCAAAGCGTTCTTCGTTCAGGTAATTTTCAGTAATTAATTCCGAAATAATTTCTTCTACTTCAGATTTGTTTAAGCCGAAAGAATATAATTTATCCCGCACTTCTGCATGGCACCTTTCCTGGTAAGCGCAGTATTGTTTTATTTTTGGAACAGATTGCTGAGGAGTAAAATTTTGAAATGCCATTCTGTAAAAATATTTATTTTAAAAGTATCTTGAGGTTTTAGTACTTCTGTTTCTACATTTACAAATTATATTTACAAATCTTAAAAAACTAACATGGGAAAAGTTGAAAAAAAATTGATTTTAGCTGATGAAGTAATATTGAATAAGATTTACTATATCCGTGAGCAAAAAATAATGTTAGATCGGGATTTGGCGGAATTATACGGTGTGAAATCTATAAGATTAAGAGAACAGGTAAAAAGAAATATTGGACGGTTTCCTTCTAATTTTATGTTTCGGTTGACAACGAAAGAAGTTGAAGCGATGGTATCGCAAAAAGCGATACCATCAAAGCAGCATTTAGGAGGTTTTTTACCTTATGCTTTTACTGAACATGGCGTGTTGATGTTAGCAAGTGTATTAAAAAGTGAACAGGCTTTAAATGTAAGTATTAAAGTGATTGAAATTTTTGTAAAAATGCGCGAAATGTTATCAACAAATAAAGACATTTTGCTGCAGATGCAAAAGGTAGAAAAGAAATTAACTGAACACGATAACGATATCCGATTAATTTTTGAAGCATTAAAGAAGTTATTGACCCCACAACAAGAACCAAGGCCAAGAATAGGATTTAAACCATAAAAATAAAAAGCTTCATTCTGGAAAAAAATGCACTTTCAATTGGAAGTTGAAATTTGCGGTTTCTATATGCAATCTCTAATAATCAATCACCTGCTCCTCCATCAGTTCAGGCATTTTCCTGAATTCATATTGTTGATTTCTTAATTGTGGTTCAAAACCAGCTTCTCTTATGGCTTCCTGAATTCCGTGTGCGGTAAAACGATGGGGTGCTCCTGCAGCACTCACTACATTTTCTTCTATCATAATGCTTCCAAAATCATTAGCTCCGGCATGAAGACAAATCTGCGCTATTTGTTTGCCCACTGTAAGCCAGCTCGCCTGGATATTTTTAATATTAGGCAACATGATGCGGCTCATAGCTATCATCCTGATATATTCTTCAGGTGTAGTTAGATTGTGTACGCCTCTTATCCGGGCCAGTAAAGTATCTACATCCTGGAATGTCCACGGAATAAAATTTAAAAAACCTACAGCTCCTTTAGGTTTCCTTGCCTGCACCTCTCTCAGTTTTACTAAATGTTCAAATCTTTCTTCAATCGTTTCCACATGACCAAACATCATTGTAGCCGAAGTGGTAAGACCTAATTTGTGTGCTTCCACCATAATATCAAGCCACTCCTGTGAGCCACATTTTCCTTTACTTATTAATCGTCTAACCCTGTCAGTTAATATTTCCGCTCCGGGGCCGGGCATAGAATCTAATCCCGCTTCTTTTAATGCCATTAACACTTCACGATGAGTAGATTTTGAAATCTTTGTAATATGCGCTACTTCCGGAGGCCCCAGCGCATGAAGTTTTAGTTTAGGAAATAATTTTTTTAATTCCTTAAAAAGATTGACATAATAATTTAAATCCAGTTCAGGATGATGACCACCCTGCAGCAATAATTGCTCTCCCCCATATTTGAAGGTTTCTTCAATCTTTCTTTTGTAAGTTTCTATGTCGGTAACGTAGGCCTCTTTGTGGCCGGGTATCCTGTAAAAATTACAAAATTTGCAATTGGCAATACAAACATTGGTGGTATTTACATTTCTGTCAATGATCCAGGTTACTTTTCCATGAGGCACCTGTATTTTTCTAAGCTCATCGGCCACAGCCATCACTTCTGCTAAAGCAGCGTTTTTAAATAAAAATGTGCCTTCTTCTACAGATAGAAATTCGAAACTCAATGCTTTTTGTAATAATTGAGATGTATTCATTGATTAGATTTTCCGGGAAATTTTCTTAAATATTTTAAACAAAAATACAATGATTAATCTTAAATTTCAGTTTTATCAATTATGAGATTTCTTTTTTATATTCTTTTTTTCTTTTCAACAACGTCTTTATTCGGACAGGAAATGTATTGGCAAAAACCTGCTAAATTCATCACTAAATTTCCCTTTAGACAATTAAGCGGCGGAGTTATATTGATAAAAGCAAAATTTGATAACCTTCCCGATTCTTTAAATTTTATCTTAGATACCGGAAGTGGAGGCATCTCACTTGATTCGTCAACAACTGAAAAATATAAAATTCCACATGCACCATCAGGGAGATATATTTACGGAATTGCCGGTGTTCGTAAAGTTGATTTTTCACAGCATAATTCACTTTCATTTCCGGGGCTAAAGGTGGATAGCCTTGATTTTTATATTAATAATTATGAAATATTGGGAAACGTGTATGGTATCCAGATTGATGGAATTATCGGGTATAGTTTCTTTAGCAGGTATATTGTAAAAATTAATTTTGATAGTTTAAGCATCAGCGTTTTTCAACCCGGGTTTTTAAGGTATCCGCCACATGGATTATTATTACATCCGCGCTTCCGTGGCTTACCTATTATCCCTTTAATTATTAAAGATTCAAGGACCATTGCTTCGCAATATTATTTTGACACAGGCGCAGGATTGTGTTTTTTGTTAAGCAAACAATTTGATGAAGATAGTTCTGTATTGATAAAAAAAAGGAGGCCTGTGGAAATAGAAGTGCAGGGGCTGGGAGGCAAAAGACAAATGCAACTTACTTTAATCAAAGAACTTCGGGTAGGTCCCTATAAATTCAGAAAAGTTCCGACCTATATTCTCGAAGATGATTTTAATATTCTTGCCTATCCTACCCAGGGCGGTTTGATTGGGGATGATATCCTGCGAAGGTTCAATCTTATATTAAATTACCCTCAAAGAGAAATTCATTTAACACCAAACTCGCATTTCAACGATTTGTTCGATTATTCCTATACCGGCATGACCATGTATTATGTAGATGGGCAGATTATTGTCGGTGACATCATAATGGGATCACCCGCATATAAGGCCGGACTAAAAAATGGAGATGTTATCATGTCTGTTGATAATAATTTTACTAATAACATAGAAACTTATAAGAACCTTTTGCAAAAAACAGGAACTAAAGTGACTATTTTGGTAATACGAGATAGAACCCCGGTTATTCTTACGCTTCGTATCGGGCACATCCATTAATTATAATTTCCCCGAAAAAAGCATCTGTATTATTTGCCCGCCCGCCGCAATTCTGGTTCTTTTACTGTATGAAGGATTCTTCAGGAATTCTATAGGCATTTGAAGCATCATTCTCTTCACTTATTTATTTCTTATATTTTTCATTTCCTATTCTTCAATTCTTTTTGGGAAAATGAAATTGTTTAGCGCAATTTTGCAGCTATGGTACATTTTGAAAAATTTGTTTTAGATAACGGCCTAACGGTAATTGTGCATGAAGACAAAACCACGCCTATGGCGGTTCTTGATGTGATGTATGATGTGGGAGCACGTGATGAAGATCCTCAGCATACGGGCTTTGCTCATTTATTTGAGCACCTCATGTTTGGCGGCAGCATTCACATAGAATCTTATGATGAGCCCTTGCAAATGGCCGGTGGTGAAAACAACGCATACACGACGAACGACCTTACTAATTATTATTGCCAGTTACCTGCAGAAAATATAGAAACAGCTTTCTGGCTCGAAAGTGACCGGATGTATTCTCTTGCGTTTAATGAAAACTCATTGGAGGTGCAACGAAAAGTAGTATCTGAAGAATTTAAAGAACATTATATTAATAAACCTTATGGTGATGTATGGCACAAGCTTCGTGAACTTTGTTATAAAGAACATCCTTATAAGTGGATGACGATTGGCCAGGAATTAAGCCATATTGAAAATGCAAAATTACAGGAGGTAAAAGATTTCTTTTTTGAACACTATACTCCTTGCAATGCTATTCTTACGGTCGCAGGAAACGTAACAGTAGCACAGGTAAAAGAATTGGCCCAAAAATGGTTTGGAGATATTCCTGCCGGGAAAAAATATGTTCGAAAAATTAAACAGGAACCTGTGCAAAAGGAACCGCGGATAATGGAAGTGGCTGAATCTGTTCCTCTCGATGCACTTTATAAATGCTGGCATATTTCAGCAAGACTCGATAAAAGATATTATACGATAGAAGTAATTTCAGAATTACTTGGTGGCGGCACTTCATCCCGTTTGTTTCAAAGCCTGGTAAAAGAGCAACAATTATTTAGTAATATAGAATGTTCCACTTCAGGAAGTATTGATCCGGGTCTTCTTTGTATTGATGGAAAATTATTGAAAGGCGTTAGTCTGGAGAAGGCAGAAAATGCAGTGATCGCAGAATTGGAAAAACTGAAAACCCAACTGATCAGTGAAGAAGAATTACAAAAAATAAAAAATAAAACAGAGAGTATGCTGGCATTTGAAGATATCAGCCTAATGAACAGGGCCAATAGTCTTGCTAATTATGAATTATTGGGCGATGCCAATTTAATGAATACAGAATTACAGAGTTACCAGGCAGTGACAAGTGAAGAAATCCTTGAAGAATGCCGTTTGATTTTTACAGACAATAACTGCTGTACACTTTTCTATCGTTCAACAATTAAAGAGTAAATTTGAAAATACTTCACGAAATGCTGATTCAAAAAATTGATAAAACCTTATCGTGTAATTTATGCATTTCATTCCGATACGAATTCATTTTTCTGTTCAACATCAATCACAGGAATTAGGAACCGGCTTTGACTTAACCTTCATATAATTAAAATAAATGACCGACAGAACGATTGCCCCGCCTATAAAAGATGCTATCAATTTTGATATAAAATTAAGCCCTTATACTTTTCTTAAACTTTCGAATGGTGCACCGTTATATTATATAAATGATGGCGCAGAAGAAGTAACCATGGTAGAATTTGTTTTTAATGCCGGAAATAATTTTGAAAATAAAAATACAGTTGCGTCTGCAGCCAACTACCTGATCAAAAACGGAACTAAGAAAAGGAATGCTTATGAAATAACTGAATATTTTGAATATTACGGGTCTTACCTAAACCGCACCTGCTATAACGAAACGGCATCCATCACGCTGCATTGCCTTTCAAGGCATTTAAAAGAGTTGCTCCCTGTACTCAGGGAACTTATTACCGAATCCATATTTCCACAAAATGAGTTGGAAATATTTCAACAAAACAGTATCCAGCGGCTTAGTGTGAATTTGCTCAAATGTGATTTTGTAGCCAACAGATTGATTGACGAATATCTTTACGGTGCAAGTCATCCTTATGGAAAAGTAAGTAACAAAGAAGATATTAAAGCTCTTACCAGCGAAGATCTCAACACTTTCTTTCTACAATATTATGTACAGGCAAAATGCAGTATTTTCTCGGCCGGAAGGTTGCCTGCTGACTTCGAACAATTAATGGAAAACAATTTTGGAGATCTTCCTCTCAATGAGAAAATAATAAATGAGATACCTGAAAGGGAATTGGCTTTGCAGAAAAAATATCGAATCAATAATGATAAAAACGGAGTGCAGGGCGCTATCCGCCTGGGACGTCCTTTTCCAGATCGTCGCCATCCTGATTTCCAAAAAGCGATCGTGCTGAATACATTATTTGGTGGTTATTTCGGCTCAAGGTTGATGAGTAATATCAGGGAAGAGAAAGGCTACACTTACGGTATTCACAGCTTTTTGCAAAATCATATTCAGACAAGTTCATGGTTAATAAGCACTGAAGCCGGGAAAGATGTATGTGAAGTCACCATCGAAGAAATTTATAAAGAAATGAAATTACTCAGAGAGCAACCTGTTGATGCTGAAGAATTATTATTGGTAAAAAATTATATGATGGGTCTTAATCTTGGATATATTGATGGGCCTTTTCATATCATATCGCGGTGGAAAAGCCTGATTTTGAACGGGCTTGATGAAAATTATTTTAACGATTCAATTCAAAACATTAAGACTATTTCTTCTAAAGAATTGCAGGAAATTTCTAACAAATATCTACAGTCCGAAGAATTTTTTGAATTGGTAGTTATTTAAATTATTTTTAGAAAAAATCAGGGTATGAAATTCATTATAAGACTTCTCGTTACAGCTGTTGTAGCTTATGGCCTATCAATGATATTGAAGCCACATATCATGATAGATTCGTATTGGACAGCATTAATATTCGTATTGGTTCTCGGAATTTTAAATGCTATAATAAGGCCCATTCTTATTTTACTCACTTTGCCAATAACTATTCTTACTCTCGGAATATTTCTTTTAGTTATAAATGTTCTGATGGTAATTCTTGCTGGTAAGTTTGTATCAGGTATCCATATAGATGGTTTTTTATGGGCATTTATTTTCGGAATTTTACTGTCATTCCTTTCTTCCACACTTGCGGGTTTTCAAAGAGGAAAATATTAAATTAAAACTTTCTTCTTTTTCGCTTCCCTATCAGTCTATCCGGAATTTCAAAATCCATTTTCTTAATCTTTTTATTTACATCTGAAATGGTGAAATTTGCATCATGCAATTCAATAGAAATAATTTATCCGACGAAATACTCATCCAACTTTATAAAGATTTGTTGCTTCCCCGCATGATAGAAGAAAAAATGCTTCTGTTGCTACGCCAGGGTAAAGTTTCCAAATGGTTTAGCGGTATTGGCCAGGAAGCTATTTCTGTAGGGGCAGCTTTTGCTATGCGTCCCGATGAATGGATTATGCCATTGCACAGAAATCTTGGTGTTTTTACAACCCGGAAAATGCCTTTGCCGGCGCTGATAAAACAGTGGCAGGGCGCTTTGGACGGCTATTCTAAAGGAAGAGAACGAAGTTTTCATTTTGGGAATAAAGATCATTTCATTTGCGGAATGATTTCGCATCTTGGCCCACAGCTTTCTGTGGCAGACGGTGCTGCCCTTGCGTATAAATTGAAAAAGGAAGAAAAAGTTGCTTTAGTGTTTACAGGTGAAGGCGGCACCAGTGAAGGAGAATTTCACGAGGCATTGAACGTGGCAGCAGTTTGGGATTTGCCTGTTATTTTTATTATAGAAAATAACGGCTATGCATTAAGCACTCCGGTGAGCGAACAATATCGCTGCAAAAATTTGGTAGATAAAGCAAAAGGCTATGGCATGGAAGGTGTGCAAATAGATGGCAACAATATTTTAACTGTATATGAAACGGTAAAAGGAGTGCGCGAATATTGTGTCAGAAATCAAAAACCCTATTTTATTGAATGCATGACCTTCAGAATGCGCGGACATGAAGAAGCCAGTGGAGTAAAATATGTTCCTAAAGAAATGTTTGAGCAATGGGTGGAAAAAGATCCAATAAAAAATTATGAATATTTCCTGGTAAAGGAAGATATTCTTTCCAATGAGCGAATTGCAGAAATTAAAAATGAAATTAAGGATATAATAGATAGCAGTCCCATTGCCAGAGAAGGGGAAGTTCACAACCTCTTTGCAAATAGCAAAGAAATTTCTGAAAGAGAGTTGGAGAATGTATATGCCTCAAAAAATTTCTCAATTAATTCATACAAAAGTGGCCAGATCCAAAAGGACTCTCAATTTCCCGTTTCTCCGGAAGAACACCTTCGTACGGGACGCCCGGCGCAACTTCGTTTCATAGATGCTATAAAAGAAGCGCTTCAACAATCCATGATCGCACATCCAAATCTTATTTTAATGGGACAGGATATTGCAGAATACGGCGGGGCTTTCAAAATAACTGAAGGTCTTTTGAATGAATTTGGAAAAGAAAGAGTGCGCAATACTCCTTTGTGCGAAAGTGCCATTGTAGGAGTAGCTCTCGGCCTTTCGCTGGAAGGATATAAAAGCGTCGTCGAAATGCAGTTTGCAGATTTCGTTTCAGTAGGGTTTAACCAAATTATCAATAACCTTGCAAAAATTCATTACCGATGGGGGCAAAATGCGGATGTGGTAATCCGGATGCCTACAGGTGCGGGCGTTGGAGCAGGGCCCTTTCACAGCCAAAGTAATGAAGCCTGGTTTGTTCATACGCCAGGATTAAAAGTAGTTTACCCTTCTACTCCTGAAGATGCAAAAGGTTTATTGATAGCCGCCATTAATGATCCTAATCCGGTAATGTTCTTTGAGCATAAAGTTTTGTACAGAAGTATCAGCGCAGATTTTCCTGAAGGATATTACGAAGTGGAAATAGGTAAAGCCAGGCAGGTACGTACAGGCATAGACGTTAGTATCATTACTTATGGCATGGGTGTAATATGGGCGGAAGAATACGCAAATGACCATCCCAAAATCTCCATTAATATTCTTGACCTGAGAACCTTACTGCCATTGGATTATAGAGCAATCAGAACTTGCGTAAATAATACCGGTAAAGTTTTAGTACTTCATGAGGATACACTCACCGGGGGAATAGGTGGCGAAGTGGCTGCATGGATCGCGCAAAACTGTTTTGAATTTTTAGATGCGCCTGTCATGCGCTGTGCCTCATTGGATACGCCCATTCCTTTTAATACTGAGCTTGAAAAAAACTTTTTGGCAAAATCAAGGTTGGATGAAATGGTGCAGAAATTAATTCATTATTAATTTTGATATATGGGAAAGATTAAAAATAAAATAGGAGTTTCTCGATTAGCAGAAAATGAATTTACACAGATAGAAAAAGGACTTAAAATGACTTCCTGAAAGCTCATTGCTGAAGAAAAATCCCGAAATGGCTATCTTGTAATCTCCAACAAAAAAGGAAATATAAAAAAAGCGCCTGCCAGGGATTTATAAATCCTAAAAAGTGCTGCTATAATTTTTTTCTGTAAATAATTCTTTTATCAGACCTTCATTTTAAATTATCATTTCTCTCATCTCAAATTTTTATTTAAAATGAATTTTAAAAGTACCGGGCTTTTAATAATTTTTTGTTGCTGTATCAATTCAATATCTGCACAAAAAGACCCTGAATCTATTTTTAACCCACTTGAATTATTCTCCCAAAACTTTTTTACAAAAAACGGCAATGAATTCCGTTCTGCAAATGGTGCCCCGGGAGCTAAATATTGGCAAAACCGCGCTGACTATACGATTCATGCTACCATAGATACTGTTGAAAATACTTTAACAGGAGTCGAAACCATTTATTATACCAACAACAGCCCCGATGCCTTGACATCTCTATGGCTTCAATTGGATCAAAATACCTATCGTGAAGATGCGCGGTCCAACCTTTATGCAGCAACATCTGCCAGGACTAAATGGAGGGAAAGAGGCCACACAGATGGATATCAATTTGAAACGGTAACAATTGAGTATAAAGGAAAAACTTTTAAAGCAGATTATATTATCAATGATACCAGGATGCAGATTCGTTTGCCGAATGCAATACCATCAAAAGAAAAAATTAATATTCATATTCAGTATCACTATTCCATTCCTGGAAATTTTGGCGGAAGAACCGATTTTTTTTCAACAAAAAATGGAAAGATTTATGAGATAGCGCAGTGGTATCCTCAAATGTGCGTGTATGATGACCTGCTTGGATGGAACACCTTGCCATTTCTTGGAAGCGGTGAATTTTATTGCGAATATGGTGATTTCGATTATACTGTTTCTGTTCCCGCAGGAATGATCGTTGCAGGAAGCGGTGAGTTACAAAATGCAAATGAGGTACTCACTCCCACACAAATAGAAAGATTGGATGCCGCTAGAAAAAGCGATAAAACAATAATGATCCGGACTGAAGAAGAAGTAAATAATGGTGCCGGAAAAAAATTAAATCAAAAATTAGTAAGCTGGCATTTTAAAATGAATAACACGCGCGACGTGGCTTTCGGCGCATCCAAAGCATACATGTGGGATGCTGCAAGAGTAAATTTGCCCGAAGGCAAAAAGTCTTTGGCAATGTCGGTTTACCCCGTTGAAAGTGCAGGGCAGGATGCGTGGGGAAGAGCCACAGAATATTTAAAGAAATCAATAGAATATTTTTCCTCAAAATGGTTCGTCTATCCATACCCGGTAGCAGTCAATGAAGCCGGAATGGCGGGAGGAATGGAATACCCGGGAATTGTTTTTGATGGTATCAACGATAAGGCAGGCGAACTTTATTGGGTAACCGCGCATGAGATAGGCCACAACTGGTTTCCGATGATTGTAGGCAGCGATGAAAGACGAAATGCTTTTATGGATGAGGGTTTCAATACCTTTATTGATGTGTATGCGGCCGATGAATTTAATAACGGGGAATATGCCCCCAAACGAGATGGAGAATATGCGCCGGGAAAAGGAAATCCTGCAGATGAGATTGTGCTATGGCTTAAAGACACAGATGCTCCCACAATTATGACACGCGCAGATCAGTTTATCGAAAAATACCGTCATCCCATTGAATATTTTAAACCAGCGTTTGGTCTCGTTTTGCTTCGTGAAGTGATTTTAGGACACGACCGCTTTGATTATGCATTTAAAAAATATATCCAAAGATGGGCCTACAAGCATCCTTCGCCGGATGATTTTTTCCGAACAATAGATAACGAAGCAGGAGAAGATCTTTCGTGGTTTTGGAAAGAATGGTTTTATCATAACTGGCAATTAGATTTGGCTGTTCAATCTGTGTCTTACACTAATAATGATTTTAAAAGTGGTGTAGATATTACCATTGCAAATTTGCAAAAAATGGCGATGCCTTGCACACTCGAAGTAGTTTTGAAAGACGGAAGTAAGCAGGATCTTCAATTACCTGTAGAAACCTGGATGCAAGGGAACCTTCATACTGTTCATTTTCAAACTACACTATCCGTTCAATCTGTAATTATTGATCCGCAACACAAATTACCAGATAGTAACAGAGATAATAACGTATGGAACGGGCAATAAACCTAAGACAACCAAACAAAAATTGAATAAGTTTGAATTCTTATAAAAAAATAAAAGTCATGAAATACATTTTTAGCTTAATTGTTTCTTTACTGATCACCGGATTTGTTTTCGCCCAGACACCAATAAAAACAACTGCTGAATATAATGGACAAAATTATCCTTGCTATATTACAGAATACAATCTTCCACCAGATGAAACAGAAAATGTAATAAAAAATAAATTAAGAGCCGAAGGCTATAATCCTGATAAATCGAAAGGTTATTTAGTTTATAGAAATGTAAAGTTGAAAGATTTAAACCCTGATGAGGCGCAGGATGTATTTTTTAAAATAGAAAGAAAAAGCCGTAGAGAAAAAGATAAAACCCTGGTGACTATGATAACCGCTAAAGCCGGGTTGATTCCTGTGGATAAAGTAAAAGGCGCTAAAATGGATGCAGACATTGAGCCTTCTGAAAATAGTACATCCTTTATTAACAGTTTTCAAAGCGGCATAGATTTGCAAACCTATAATCTCGCTGTGTCCGCCCAGGAAGACGAAGTGGCAAAAGCAGAAAAGAAATTAAAAAGCCTTCAGGATGCACAGGGCAAAATAGAAAAGAAAATATCAGATTATCAATCCGACCTGGAAGCAAATAAGAAAAGCCAGGATGCACAAACTGACGAAATTGCCAAACAAAAAGCACTGCTTGATCAAAAGAAAGCAGCTGTGCCTGCACAACCTGCACTACAATAAATTTAGTCAAAATGCTTATTTGCAAACTTCCGGTTTGTTTGCAGTGAGGTTGTGAAATGACTTCTGTATTTTGCGAGTGTTTTTTTCTTGAAATCATCGGCCTATATGAAATAGGAATCTTTGAAATTTGTTCGTTTACCGATGCTATGTTTATAATTCAAAAATCTTTATTTCTTGTCTGTTATCTGCACTCACCTTTTTTTAAATCAAATTATAGATAATAATTACAGTGTAAAAAAAGGATAAGTAGAAAACTTCTGCTAATTCATCACTCCCGTTTTTTTACCTTCGCTATCATGAAAAAAATCCTGACTACCTTATTCTTATTTTGTTTTCTTAATTCGTTTTCTCAAAATTCCCAATTGCACTATGGGCCGGATTATTTCTATGTAAGAACAAATGATTCACTTCCTTTTTTAAAATATGGCCTTGGAGAAGACAGGCTCGGAGGTGCAAAAATGACATTTCTTGATAGTAATATTATATTGAAAGTAGTAGATAGTTCCAACGATAATTACAAGGTCCAACTTTCCGAATTGCATTCTGCATATATTGAAAAAGAAAAAGTGCACAGAATAGAAATTGAAAATAATCATCAACATCTTACAGACAGTTGGAAGGTTTATGGTGACTCACTTTTTGATTATGTAACTATACAACTCGATGAAAAACTTCCTTACAGAAGTGAAATGAAAATTCATCCTTCNCGGATTGTTGTGGATATTTTTGGAGCCGTTAGTAATACTAACTGGATCACGCAGCTTTCTACAACAAAAGAAATTAAGAATGCCTGGTACGAGCAACCCGAAGATGATGTGATGCGTGTGATCATTGAACTAAAACATCCTCAAATCTGGGGGTACAAAATTTTTTATGCAGACAACAATAAACTAACCATCAGGGTGAAACGGCAACCTGCTATTTTAGATTTATCACATTTAAAAATTGCTATAGATGCTGGCCATGGAGGAGATAACATTGGTGCTACAGGTGTTACCAGTCACATAATGGAAAAGGATTATACTCTCTTAATAGCAAAAGAAATTACAAGACAATTGATAAAAAAGAAAGTAAATGTGATAATGACAAGAGTAAAAGATACAACCCTCAGCATGTATGAAAGAATACAATTCCTGGATCAGCAAAATCCTGATTTATTGATCAGCATTCATTTGAACTCATCCGATATAGATTCTGTAAGAGGCGTAAGCACTTATTATCGTTACATAGGATTTCGTCCGTTAAGTCAGGCCATCTTAAAAAGTATGTTGCAACTGGGCTTGAATGAATTTGGAAATGTGGGCAGTTTTAATTTTTCTTTAAATGGCCCAACGGATTATCCCAATTGCCTTGTGGAAGTAGCATTTTTAAGTAATAAAGCAGATGAGAAAAAGATTCTCAATGCAAAATTCAGGCAGCAAGTGGCAACGAAAATAATTTTGGGAATCGAAAACTTTTTGAAGAGTTCGGCGACGAATTCCCCTAAATAGTACAAATTATTTTTCATACTTTTCAATAATACGTCACTTTTAAATTGAGAATTTATTAGTAATTTTATACAATACCATGAAAGAAAACATCGTCAATAATCAACCAGCAATAAAAAAAACTCCCGCGAAACTTAGCCACCTGGCCCAAACCTTAATCGGAAGTGAAATTGTAAAACTAGGTGGTGACATCAAAGCAAAAATAAAAAGCGGAAATAAAATCTATAATTTTACAATTGGTGATTTTGATTCTTCCATTTTCCCAATTCCCAAAAAATTAGAACAGGAAATCATTGATGCTTATCAAAATAAATTTACTACTTATCCACCGGCAGATGGAATTCTTGCATTAAGGGAATCTGTTTCCAGGTTTATCAAAGAGCGCGAGGGCCTTGATTTTGATGACAATGAAATTCTCATTGCAGCAGGAGGGCGCCCGTTAATTTATACGTTATATCGTGCATTAATTGATAAAGGTGATAAAGTGATTTATTCAGTACCAAGCTGGAATAATAATCATTATGTGCATTTTACAGAAGGTCTTCATATTGTAATAGAGGCTACCCGCGAAAATAATTTCATGCCTTTGGCGGAAGATATAAAACCTCATATTAAAGATGCCGTACTTATCGCTTTATGCTCTCCGTTGAACCCAACCGGTACTGTTTTTAAAAAAGAAGAATTAGAAAAAATATGCGACATGGTATTGGAAGAAAATAAGCGTCGCAGTAATGGTGAAAAAAAATTGTATGTGATGTATGACCAAATGTATTGGACACTTACTTTTGGCGATACGGTTCATTATAATCCTGTGAGTATTCGCCCGGAAATGAAAGACTATACTATTTTTATAGATGGCATCAGTAAGGCATTTGCAGCAACGGGAGTGCGTGTAGGCTGGGCTTTGGGGCCAGAACATGTTTTGGCAAAAATGAAAGCCATCAATAGCCATATAGGCGCATGGAGCCCAATGGCAGAGCAACATGCTACCGCAAAATTTTTGTTGATGGATAATGCCATTGATAGATATTTTTCTAATTATAAAAAGGAACTAGAGGAAAGATTGCAACTTATTTATGCAGGTTTTCAACAACTAAGAAAAGAAGGTTTTTCTGTAGATGCATGTGCTCCGCAGGCAGCTATTTATCTTACGATACAATTAAGTCTGATCAATAAAACAACAAATAACGGAAGTTTACTAACTACCCAGGCTGATGTTACTTCCTATATTTTAAACGAAGCAAAACTGGCTGTGGTTCCTTTCTACGCTTTCGGCGCACCAAAAAATTCTGACTGGTACAGGTTGAGTGTAGGCACTTGCAGGAAAGAAGAAATTCCTGAAATGCTGGAAAAACTAAGAGAAGCGTTGAAAAATTTATCCTGATTATTTTTTGCTATGAATGATACACACTCCCGCGAAAGAAGAAGAGTTGCCTTGCAGCAAGCAAACAAATAATGCGAATATCTATTTTTAGCTACGAATTATCCTAAAGAAAATTGATTACACCTTACCTGAGATCCCAATAACAATAAACTAATAACCCCCNTCAGAAAAGCATTCAGNCTGGCGGCCATTAACCAATTAACCCTTCTTTCAAAAGCCACTCCGCTATCTGAACCGCGTTGGTAGCGGCACCTTTACGAAGATTATCACTTACTACCCAGCAATTCAAAGTATTTGCCTGCGATTCGTCTCTGCGTATTCTTCCAACAAAAGCTTCATCTTTTTCATGTGCAGTTAACGGCATTGGATACAGGAAATTATCCAAATCATCCTGGACGACAACACCTGCTGATTGGGATAAAATTTCTTTTACCTCATTAATATCAAAATCGTTTTTAAATTCGATGTTCAGGCTTTCGCTATGGCCCCCAACTACCGGTATGCGAACACAGGTTGCCGTTAGTTGAATAGAATTATCACCTATAATTTTCCTTGTTTCATTTACCATTTTCATTTCTTCTTTGGTATAACCATTATCAAGAAAAACATCAATGTGTGGAAGCGCATTTTTATCAATGCGATATTTATAGGCCATTTCACCTTCAATATTATTTCTTTCATTTTCCATTTGCTGTACCGCTTTTACACCGGTTCCGGTTACACTTTGGTAAGTAGAAACCACGACTCTTTTAATGTCATATTTTTTATGAAGCGGGTTTAATATCAATACCATTTGAATGGTAGAACAATTGGGATTGGCAATTATTTTATCTTCTTTTGTTAACACATTAGCATTCACCTCGGGAACCACTAGTTTTTTGGAAGGGTCCATTCTCCATGCAGAAGAATTATCAATAACGGTAATACCTGCTTCGGCAAATTTGGGTGCCCATAAAAGGGATGTATTTCCGCCTGCTGAAAATAAAGCTATGTCAGGTTTTGCCTTGATGGCATCATCAACGGATACTACTTTATATTTTTTATTTTTGAAGGTAACTTCTTTTCCAATTGATTTTTCAGAAGCCACAGGAATTAATTCTGTCACCGGGAAATTTCTTTCTTCGAGCACTTGCAACATTTTGCTGCCTACAAGCCCGGTAGCGCCCACTACTGCAATTTTCATTTTTTTATTTTTTTGAGGTTGCAATTTAATTCATTCTGATTTTATCATAAAATAAAGTACTTATCTTTAATACAAACCAGCTATGTATGAGAAAAATATTTAAAACTCTTTTTTATTTACTACTCTCTGGCGGCTCATATGGCCAGGTATCCGAAAATTTTAATGATGGTGATTTTGATGATAATCCTTCATGGTTCGGGAACACCTCCGATTTTATAATAAACTCTTCGCTTCAATTACAGAGTAATAATACAGTGGCCAATAGTAGTTATTATCTTTCTACTGCTAATACACTTGCAATGGCTGCGCAATGGGAATTTTTTGTGCAGGTTAATTTCAATCCTTCCTCTCAGAATTATATTGACGCCTATTTAACATCTTCTTCAAATGATTTACTTGCTATGTCCAATCAGGGCTATTTTGTACGAATAGGAAATACAGATGATGAAATCAGCCTTTACAGAAAAGATATTGGTGGTGTAATCGTAAAACTTATTGATGGCACAAATGGCAGTCTCAATAAAAGCAATAATATGATGAAGATAAAAGTGATTCGTAATGATACGAATCAATGGAGCCTTTTTCGTGATTTAAGCGGAACCGGAACTAATTTTATCAGCGAGGGTAACATTGTTGATTCGACTTATAAAACATCTTCTTTTTTTGGATTTTTAATAAAACAAAGCACAGAAAGTTTTTTTAAAAAACATTTTTTTGATGATATTGAAATTACAAATTATATACCAGATATTACTCCTCCCGATATACGGTCTGCAATTACTGTTTCAAATACTCAAATTGATGTATTGTTCAGCGAGGCATTAGATATTACAAGCAGCCAGTTGTTTTACAATTATTGGGTAAATAATGGAATAGGAATGCCGTTTAACGTAATTTTAGATGCAGCAAATCCGGCGTTGGTACATCTTAAATTTGAAAACCCATTCACGTACGGTGTGGCATATACGCTGAATATAAACGGAACAAAAGATTTAGCTGGCAATATAATCAATAATGGATCTGTTATTTTCAATTATTACACTCTGCAACAATATGATGTTGTGATTGACGAGCTTTTCCCGGATCCGAACCCACAAAACGGTTTGCCTCTTTTCAAATTTTTAGAACTAAAAAATGTTTCTTCCTTTCCCGTTAATCTTCAAGGTTGGAAATTGACAGATGGCAATTCGACTGCTACTTTACCATCATACAATTTGCGCCCGGATAGTTTTGTGATTGTTTGCGCTACCAGTTCCGCCGCTTCATATATTCCGTATGGAGCAACTTTAGGAGTAGCCAACTTTCCGTCAATGAATATTGGAGGAGCCACTATTATTTTAAAGTCCTCTACAAATAAAACCATACATACAGTTCAGTATGACATTTCAACTTATAAAAATGATTTAAAAAAAGATGGCGGCTGGACTTTAGAAATGATAGACACCAAAAATCCATGCTCCGGAGCTTCCAACTGGAAAGTAAGTATTGATGGAAGCGGCGGTACTCCCGGAAGAAGAAATTCCATAGACGGAATCAATAAAGATGAAATTTCTCCAACATTATTGCGGGCATTTAGTTTAAATGATAGTACTCTTTCATTAGTATTTGACGAACCCGTTGATAGCTTTAAATCTGCGGCTACAAGTAATTATAAAATTGATAAAAATTTAATGGCGAAAAGTGTTCTTGTTGCTTCTCCATTTTTTAATGAAGTGCATATCACTCTCAATAATCCAGTAGTTCCGGGAATTATTTATACGGTTACTGCAAATAATATTTCAGATTGTGCGGGCAATACGATCGGTACCAAAAATACCGAGAAGTTTGGAATAGCACAGAATGCAGACAGTCTTGATTTAATAGTCAATGAAATATTGTTTAATCCATCCCCAATGGGTGTAGATTATGTTGAGCTTTATAATCGTTCTAAAAAAATTATTGACCTTAAAAAAATATTTATTGCCAATCGCAACAGCAGTAATGTGATAAGCAGTATTCAGCAGGTTTCTTCAGAAAATAATTTATTATTTCCTGATGATTTTGTTTTGTTAACCACAGATGTGNATGCGGTACAAAGCCAGTATATCACCACTAATCCCGATGCTTTCTTGCAAATGAAAAGTTTTCCTTCTTATCCAAATACAAGCGGAAATGTAATCGTATTAAATAACCAGGGATCTATCCTTGACGAAGTGAAATATTCCGAAAAATGGCATTTCCCTTTGATAAAAAATGTTCAGGGAGTTTCGCTCGAAAGAATTGATTACGACGGCCCTTCTATTCAAAGTAATTTCCATTCTGCAGCCACATCTGTTGGTTATGGTACGCCGGGATATAAAAACTCTCAATATAAACTAAATGAAGAATTGGGTGGGGACATCACTGTTACACCCGGAATATTCTCTCCCGACAATGATGGCATAGATGATTTTGTTACTATCAATTACAGTTTTCCATCCGCAGGTTACGTTACCAACATTACTGTTTTTGATGCTTCGGGCAGGCCTACGCGTTATCTTCAAAAAAATTCTTTAAGTGGTATTAATGGCTATTATCGTTGGGATGGTTTAGACGATAAAAACAAGAAACTTGCACAAGGGATTTATATTATTTATACCGAAATTTTTAATGTGGAAGGGAAGAAAAAGATTTTCAAAAACTCAGTTGTGTTAGCGAGACGATATAATTAATTTTTTAAAGTAAGTTTTCTTAATAAGATTTTAAATAGTAAATCAATATGACAAAACAATTTTCATTTATTTTAGAAATATAAAATCCCGTTTATTTCTTTGTTTACTGTTCCCGTTTATTTCTTCTTTTTCATTTGCTCAATCAAAAGATGAGATTTCAATTCGCTCCATTTTGCAAACTCAGCAAAATGCATGGAATGACGGGCAGCTTAACGATTTTATGCAGGGATATTGGCAAAATGATTCGCTTATGTTTATTGGTAAATCGGGCATTACTTATGGCTGGCAGAAAACTTTAAATAATTATAAAAAGAGATACCCCGATACAACGGCAATGGGTAAATTGAAATTTACACTCCTACAAATGAAATCGCTTTCGCCTGGAATATTATTATGTTGTTGGTAAATGGTATCTGCAAAGAAGTATAGGAAACGTGGGAGGAGTTTTCACTTTATTATTTAAAAAAATAAATGGCCAATGGTGTATAATCGCGGATCACAGCAGTTGAATACAGCAAATCCCGCCTGACCAAGTCTATTCGGCAAGGAAAGAAATATCGCTGATTTCTTTTTGCTGAATTAAGAAATTATTAAAATCTGAACTGTCGCCATAAAAAACATTAAAGTCAACCGGCGCATTAATTCCATCTACACGGCCACTTTCGCTGTGCTGCCAAAACATCCATTTATTTTGTATTCTTGGCTTTTCAGGTTGCAGGTAATGTGCTATCCAGAGTGGATATTCTTCGAAGCCTGTTTTAAAATATCTTTGGTAAAAATCAACATTGGTATAGATAACGGGTTTTACACCATAATGGTTTTCTACCGCAACAAGCCATATCCTGACTTCTTTTTGCATCTCGGCTACAGAAATGCCACGGCTTTTTTCTACGTCAAGCACAGGCGGCATATCGCCAGGTTTCAGGTTTACTATTTGAATAAAATTGTTGGCTTGCCTTTGCACATTTCTTCCGGGAATAAAAAAATGGTACGCACCTTTTGGAATATTCTGCTCTTCAGCCTGTATCCAATTTCGCCTGAATTGTTGATCTACAATACTGGTACCTTCGGTAGCTTTTATAAATGCAAAGCCAATTTTAATTCCATTTACTTCCATATTTTTCACTTCCTTCCAATTCACTACACTTTGATAACGGCTTACGTCTATGCCGTGAATTTCATAACCGGTTGGGATTTCTATTTGAAAAGCGGGATAAAAAATATGAGGCTGTATGATAAAAAAATTTACAGCATAGTAAAGGCTGATTATTATCAGGCAAAGCCAAAAAAATATTTTAAAAAATGATTGGGATTTTCGTTTCTTTCTTTTTCGTGCCACAGCAGGTTCTCTTATTTTCTTTTATTGCTTTAAAATTTTCTTTACAAACTTAACACCATTATCTGTTTGTATTTTAATAAAATAAATTCCGTGCGCAAAATTTTGCATATTTATTTCGTAAAACAGTGAACCTTCTACTGGCAAATCTCTGCTCAACATCAATCTTCCTTTGCTGTCATAGAGTTTAAGATGTGCATTTGGAGAATTAAAATTTTTCAGATACACATTAAAACTATTAATAAAAGGACTCGGAAAAACCTGTACCACATTTTCTATGTTCCCATCATCATTTATTTTTTGGGTGGTATTATTTTTTGTGATCAGCCAATAGTCCGGATCTACGATTACAGAATCAGCAACAAATCCTATGTCTTTAAAATAAATTTCTCCGTTAAAAGTATTGTTTACAATAATGGTTTTTTGCTGAGTTGCATTTTTAAATTGTAATGCTACGGGTAATTCAAAAAATTGAACAGAAGGATCTGAAGTGGTTTGACTCATTTCTATTTTTACATAATCATTTCCTATCTGGGACCATTGTACATTGTATGATGGATATCCCTGACCGTAAAACCATTCATTAAAAAAATAATTGAGATCAACTCCACTAACTTTCTCTAAATTTCTCTGAAAATCTTTGGTCCTGGCAAAACCAAAACTTATGGAGGAATCATTTAAATAACTTCTCATTCCTTTAAAAAAAACACTATCCCCCAAAATCCACCTTAACATGTATAAAAGGTGTGATCCTTTGGTATAAGTGAGCCGTGAATCAAAAATGGTACTAACATCCGTAGTATCATTTACAAAAACAGAACCGCCGGTAACGGAAGTAATATCAGCGATTTCACTTTTACGTGTGTCCATAACCGTTATCGGGTATTTATTTTCCATATACATGCTGGCAAGATGTGTGGCAAATCCTTCATTAAGCCATATATCCTGCCAGGAGCCGCAGGTAACTTTGTCTCCAAACCATTGGTGTCCCAGTTCATGCGCCATCAGGCTTTCCTCAGGCCTTACTATAAACGTAGAAGTTTGGTGCTCTTCGCCACCACCCCAGCCAAACTGCACCTGGCCATATTTTTCTTTTATAAAAGGATATGGCCCAAAAATGTTACTGTAAAATTGTAATTCACCCAAAACCAGCGGCGTATTATTTTGGAAGGAAGCAAGGCTTTCAGGATAGCAAAAAGTTTGCATCAGCAAATTGGTGTTTCCTATCAACACATAATTTGTAAATTCCGAATAATTAGTAACCGCCATGCACACCAGGTAAGATGCAATGGGATAGCGATGCTTCAAATGCGTAATTTTATTGCTCCCCGAAATTATTTCACTTTCGCGCAAACCATTAGATACAGCAGTATATAGCAAAGGCGCGGTTATGTAAACATCAATTGAATCTGCTTTATCATCCAGCCCGTTTTTACAAGGCCACCAATCGCGACTCCCATAGGGTTCGCTCAAAGTCCATAATACAGGAATACTATCGTGAACAGAATTTACAAAAGAACCATAACCAGTGTTTGGCGGCACGCCCTGGTAATAGATGCTTATCGAATCAAAAGAACCTTCGGCTTTTATAGAAGTGAAATTTATTTTTACCGTATTATCCTGGCGGGAAAAAGAAAGCAAATTATTTTTTTCTTTAATACTATCCACATGTAAGGAGTCTGATAAATCGTAAGTAATATAATCGGTGGCTGAAGTAATCACAAAATAAGATGTCACGATTCCATTTAAATACCTCACTTCAGGGTCGGTTTTCCATTGGCATCTGTAATATTTTACATCAAAATTGGAGGAGGCACCGGTCCTTTTTACCATTTTTTTCATCCTGGAAAAGGCCAAACCTTCTGCAAAAGCAATTTCTTTTGTTTTTTTTATGATATTAATATTTAAGGCCTCCTGCTGAGCGTAAGCATTTGAATATAAGAAGATTATACAAAATATTATTTTTTTCATTTGTCGTTTTTAAGGAAATAATTCGCCTCAAAACTTGCATCTTACTTTTTGGATGGGTAAATTTGCATAGTTTTTGCAATACATAGCACAATAAAACTAAAGTTCATTCTTTTTTTTTATAAAAAATCTCATAATTCATCAATCCCAATTCTTTGGAAACCGGCAACTATTGAGAACCGGCGTTTTAAATAACGTGTAATAATTTATTTGACTCGAAAAAATTTCTAAATGAAAAGTATTCAATCAAAGAGCTTATTATCGTTGATTATAATTTTATTTATAATTGGCTTTAGCACTTCAGCAAAAAACCTATTCGGCCTGAGCAGTGAAATGAATCTGACAGATTCTATTTCACCAATTGCCGCAATTTCAACAAATGTCCATATTGAAAGGACTCTTGTAAGAAACCCTCAATGGGTAGTGTATCCATCTAATCTGGCGGATCATCGTAATGAAAGTAAAGATTATGTGAAACATTATTCACGAAATGAGCGCGATTATATTATACACATGTTCAACAAAGGAAAGGACTTTTTCCCAGTAGCTGTGAAAATTTTTGATAAATATGATGTTCCTGAGGAACTACAGATGCTTCCTGCGCTGGAATCTAATTTTAATGCAAATGCGGTATCGATTGCCGGAGCAGTAGGCTATTGGCAATTTATGAGCGAGCTTGCAGGCGAATATGGATTAGATACGAGGGGGAAATATGATGAAAGAAAGAACTTTACAAAATCTACTATTGCTGCAGCCAAATTTTTCCGCGACCAGCTTGATTATTTCAATGGCGACCTCTTACTTACAGTCGCTGCTTATAATTGTGGGCCCGGTCGTGTGATATCTGATATTAAAAAATACGGGAGATCAAATGCGGATTTCTGGGATATTAAGAAGTATTTGCCGGCAGAAACGAGGTTATTTGTAATGAGATTTATTGCACTTAACGTCATCTCATCCAACTACGATAAATTTTTGAATAGGAAAATGAATTTTAATGAGCCTCCATTAGTACAGCTGGCCTCTATGGATTCTTTAAACCAGGATAATTCCATATCCCGCAACTCATTGTAATGAATTCTGGTTAATTAGGTATTACCTTTGACCTTATGCGAAAAGTGAATTATAATGATAGTATTAATTTTCTAAAAAAACTGACTATAAGAAGAGTTTGGAATGCTTCCAAAGTTTTATCAAGTTATTATATTACGCGTTTATTAAAAAAGCCTGTTCAATGGGGTTTGCCTATTTCTATTTCTTTTGAACCCACCACTTCCTGTAATCTGCGTTGTCCCGAATGTCCCAGCGGATTAAGGGAATTCACACGGCCAAGAGGAATGTTGAAAAAGGATTTTTTTACTCAAACTATTGATGATATTTATAAAGATATTCTTTATCTTATCTTTTACTTCCAGGGTGAACCCTACCTTAATAAAAACTTTTTGGAAATGGTTTCATATGCCTCATCCAAAGGGTTATACACTGCAACTTCTACCAACGGGCATTTTCTGACAGATGAAATAGCAAAGAANACNGTAGAAAGCGGCCTGGACAGATTGATCATATCTCTTGATGGCACNACCCAGGAAGTTTATGAACAATATCGTCGTGAAGGAAATATTGAAAANGTAATTGAAGGCGCAAGAAATATTGTGAAATGGAAAAAAGAATTGAANAGTAAAACNCCTTTTGTGTTCTTTCAATTTTTGGTAGTACGCCCNAATGAACANCANATAGAAGACGTAAAAAAATTAGGNNAAGAAGTAGGTGTTGATGAAGTGCGTTTTAAAACCGCGCAGATATATGATTATAAAAACGACCCCAACCATTTAATTCCTAAAAATGAAAAATTCAGCCGCTATAAAAAAGATAAAGCGGGGAAACAGATTGCAAAAAATAAATTGCAAAATCATTGCTGGAAACTATGGCAGGCCAATGTGATTACCTGGGATGGTATGGTGGTTCCCTGTTGTTTTGATAAAGATGCCACACATCGGCTTGGTGATTTAAAAAAACAATCGTTTAAAGAAATTTGGGGAAACGAAAAATACAAGAAATTCAGAAAAGATATTACTACAAGCCGAAAGAATATTGATATCTGCGCCAATTGTAGCGAAGGACTTTCTGTCTGGAAGCATTAATTACAGGTTTGAAATCTCGTTCCTGAGGTTATCTTGTTGAGGGAACTATGCTACTTTAAGCATACTCAATTTGCTTACTTTAAATTTGTGCCGTGCATATTCGCTGGTAAGAGTAAAGGTTTTTACCTTTTGAGAAGGAAGTTCATACATGGCATCTGTCAAAATACTTTCGCAAATACTCCTTAATCCCCGCGCACCTAATTTATATTCCATAGCTTTTTCAACCATAAAATCATAAACATCATTTTCAATAACAAGATCAATACCTTCAATTTCGAATAATTTTTTGTATTGTTTTATTAATGAATTTTTAGGCTCGGTAAGAATGTTTCTTAAAGTAACGGCATCAAGAGGATTGAGGTAAGTAACTACCGGAAGACGTCCTAATAATTCCGGTATTAATCCAAAAGTTTTCAGATCCTGTGCGTTTACAAATTGCAAAAGATTCTTTCGTTGATAATCCTGAAGGTCTTTATTTACATTGAAACCAATGGCATTTGTATTTATTCTGCGGGCAATAATTCTATCAACACCATCGAATGCACCGCCGCAAATAAATAAAATATTACTAGTGTTCACCTTGATTAATTTTTGTTCAGGGTGCTTACGTCCGCCTTGTGGTGGTACCAATACTTCGGTGCCTTCCAGAAGCTTCAATAAGCCTTGTTGAACTCCTTCGCCGCTAACATCTCTTGTAATACTTGGGTTATCGCTTTTACGGGCGATTTTATCTATTTCATCAATATATACAATTCCTTTTTGAGCAGCATTTACATCAAAATTACAAACCTGCAAAAGCCGGCTCAAAATGCTTTCCACATCCTCTCCCACATAACCCGCCTCTGTAAAAACAGTTGCATCTACAATAGCAAAAGGTACGTTTAAAATACGGGCAATCGTTTTCGCCAACAATGTTTTTCCGGTACCCGTTTCGCCCACCATAACGATATTGCTTTTCTCAATTTCAACATCATTGTCTATTTTTTGATTCAGGCGTTTGTAATGATTATAAACGGCAACGGCTAAGATTTTTTTGGCATCATCCTGTCCGATTACATATTCATCTAAATATTTTTTCAGGTCAACAGGTTTTTTTACAGAAAGTTTATAATTGGAGTGGGATGAACTATTGTCCAGCGAAGGAAGAATTTCCTGGGCTATAATTTCCTGTGCATGTTCTATGCAGTTTTCGCAGATATGCCCTTCCTGCCCGGCGATAAGAATTTTTACTTCATCACGGTTTCTACCGCAAAACGAGCAATGCAAGGTTTGTTGTTTAGCCATTTGTTACAAATAAATATTTCTTCTAAATTATAGCCAATTTTCTTAAAATAAAAGCTATTTATGATAAAGACAACAAAAAAGGTAAAAACGATGCTTTAAAGTTTTTTAAGAACTCCGTCTATAATGCCATATTTCTTGCTTTCTTCAGCATCCATCCAATAATCGCGATCAAAATCTTCCATTACTTTTTCATAATCCTGCCCGCAATTTTCGGCGAGTATTTTTGCACCCAGTTCTTTTGCTTTTAATATTTGGATAGCAATAATTTCAAGGTCGGCGCTCGTTCCCTGTCCACCACCACTAGGTTGATGTATCATTACTTCACCATGAGGAAAGATAAGACGTTTCCCTTTGGCTCCCCCGCTTAATAAAATGCTTCCCATACTGGCAGCCATTCCCATACAAACTGTACTCACCGGAGAGGAGATCATTTTCATGGTATCATAAATGACCATACCACTGGTGATAGAGCCACCGGGGCTGTTGATATAGAAGGTAATTTCTTTACCAGGATCGGTAGCCTCGAGATATAATAGTCTGTTGGTAATATCTTTGGCACTCTTATCATTTACCTCTCCCCAGAGAAATATTTTGCGCTGTTCAATAAATTTTTTATCAAATATCATTCCGCCCATAATCTTCTCCATTGGGTTTTCAGGAACGGGCACTTCAGGTTCATCTTCCTGGTCAAAACGCGTTGCATTATTTTTATAAAAATTCATAATTATTTATTTTGAAAGTCTATTTTTTTTGTTTTCTTGTATTTGTGATCAATACTTCATCTACCAAACCATAATCTTTAGCTTCCATTGCGTTCATCCAAAAATCGCGGCTACTGTCTTTAGTCACTTTTTCAATAGTCTGCCCTGTATGATTACTCAGGATCTCATATAGTTCCTGTTTTAATTTTCGCACCTCATTTACCGTGATTGCTACATCTGATGCCTGGCCTGCTGCGCCTGCACTCGGCTGATGCACCATAATCCTGGAATGTTGTAAAGCGCTCCTTTTGCCTGGTGCGCCGGCTGCCATTAATACGGCTGACATACTTGCGGCTATACCTGTACAAATGGTGGCAATATCAGGATTTACAAACTGCATAGTATCATATAGTCCCAATCCTGCATAAACGCCTCCCCCGGGAGAATTAATATAAAGTTGCACATCTCTTGTCCTGTCTGTGCTTTCTAAAAAAAGTAATTGTGCGATAATGATGTTAGCTACTTCATCGTTTACGGGATATCCAAGGAAAATAATCCTATCCATCATCAGACGGCTGTAAACGTCCATGACGGCTACATTCATTGGCCTTTCCTCAATGATGTTGGGAGTAAGATTAGAAACATTGTGTTTAATATATCCATCCAGGGTATTGCTACTGATACCTCTGTGCTTTACAGCGTATTTTTCAAATTCATTTCCGATATTCATAAATTAAATTTAGTGTAAAACAATTTACGGCGGTGAAGTTCCAAATATTATGCTAACAAAAAAAATAAGACAAAAGGACAGGGAAGAAATGTATGATGTTGGATGTATGATGTACGATGTTGGTTTCCTGCTAAACTTTCTAAACCAGTAAAAGAACAAATATGCAAGATTCTTGTTTTCTCTAAACTATCTAAACTCTCAACCACCATCTCAATGATGATGGTGATGTTGCATAGCTAAAAATTCCTCCGAAGTAGTTTCCTTTTCTTTCGCGGTTACCTGTGTTTCTAACCAGGTAAATAATTTTTCAGTAATTAATCTTCTGTAAGAGTTATCTACCTGTTTTTCATCTTTCAACATTCTGTCAACATAACTTTCAATCCATGTAGTGTCTTCTCCCAGATTCATTTGCCCGAAGTAGCGCATGATCTCTTCTTTCATACTGTTTCTTAATTCTTCATCGGTTACTTCGAGGTTGTTTTCCTTAATTATTTTATCGCTGATTAGCGTCCATTTGAGCTGATTTACAAATTGCGGATATTCTTTCTCTACTTCTTCTTTTGTTTTTTGTTTTTCACCACCAATCTCAATCCAGCGTTTTAAAAATGCATCCGGAAATTGTAACGGAGTATCTATTAAGGTATGATAAAGGTGATCCTGCACCTGGTTGTGACCGGCAGCATCCCATTGTTTCTGAATTTCTTCTTCTAATATTTTTCTGAAATCTTCTTCAGTTTTTAATTCTTTTCCCGGGAAAACCTGGTTAAAAAATTCTTCATTCAATTCTTTTTTCTCTACCAAACCAATTTTGGTAATAGACATTTTAAAATATTTTTCTATAGAAGAAACATCCTCTTTATCTAATCCTAAATCGGATAAAATCCATTCTCTTTCTTTTTCAGGAAAAGCGTTTTTTAATTGAAGAACAATAGAATCGCCCACCTTTTTATCCTGTAATTTTAGCTGGTATTCTTCTGTAAAATATTTTAATAAAATAGAATTATCTTTTGAAATACCTTCTGTAACAAGATTTCCTTCAGCATCACTTTCTTCAAATAATACGTTCAATACATTTTCAGGAGCAGAAACTGTTTCTACATCTTTCAAATCGCCATTTTTGGTAACGAGTTTTTCTACTTCTTCATTCACCATTTCCAGGGTAGTCTTTACTTTGTAAAAAACCGGTTTGGCTGTGGCAAGAGCGTCTAAAGCAACTGCAGGCTTCAATCCTATTTCAAAAGGAAAATCATATTCGTCAGGCTTGTTCATATCCAGCTTGCGCAAATCATTTTCCATAGGCAAAGGCTGCGCAAAAACTTCAGGTTTTTCTTTTACCAAATATGCCTGCAATTCTTTTTCTACAGATTTAATTACTTCATCATAAAATATAGAAGCTCCGTACATTTTTTTAACCATGCCTGCGGGCACCATTCCTTTTCTGAAACCAGGAATATTGGCTTTTTTACTATAATCTTTTATTGCTTTTTCAAATGAAGGAAGATAATCTTCTTTAGAAACTTTAACTGTCAATTTATCGTGGAGGTTACCCAGATTTTCTTTTGTTACACTTGCCATTAATCAAAATTTAATAACCGTTTTAGTACGGTTTCTTATTTTCTTTTTAGAAAATTGTTGAAGAAAGTGCGCATGAAGGGACTCGAACCCCCATACCTTGCGGCATCAGATCCTAAGTCTGACGTGTCTACCAATTTCACCACATGCGCTTTTGGGGCGGCAAAAGTAATGGATTTTTTGATAAAATGAATAGGAGCAGGGCTCTTAGTGGAAAATAATCTAAAAGGATTCTCAATTAAGAGGTTACTAAAGGAGGTAAGTTGAAATTAAAACGAGGAGGTTGCCGGTTTTTTAACAGGATTAAAACACAGTAAAATCCCCTGTTGGCGTACCTCTCCAACCTGTAACTGCTCCTTATTTATTTATTCGATGGAATTTTCTGTTAACTAAAAAGCAAGATTATTTATTTTAAATTTAAATAACGCTTTTGCCCAAATCAGGAGACCACGCGAGGAGAAAATTCTCCTCGTTTTTTAAAATAATATCTTAACTTTATGGCAGCATTTGCTCTCAAAAATGCAGCCGCCTTCTTCTTAAGGTTTTTATCTTTTTGTTTAAAATTTTAAAATTATTATTATGAAAACAAAAATTCCTTTTTTTATTACTGCATTATTGATAATAGCAGTAATACTTTTATTTGCATTTAACACTTCTTCGCATACAACCAAACATAAAGTTGTAAAAAAAAGCAAGGATTGCAATTGTTTACCTGTAAATGCTTCTACGGTTCATGAACGTGCAGAAGGTGAATACACTGATTTATTTTATTGGGATGATCCGGTAGGGGGCGACCCTATAAGCTCATATACTGTTGGCGGTTATTGGTCTTGCGATGGCGCTTTTGGGCCATATACTGCCGACGATGCTATCTCAATACCGGTACCGCACTATGTGGCTGAAAATTGCAATCATGGTACTATAAGCATAATAACAAATTGTTCTACCGGTTGCTCAAGTACGTCAACAATAGCAACGTGGTAAATTTTATTGAATATTGAATTTTAAAAGAAGAAAGCGGCTTTTTTATCAATGTTATTTTATTTTCAATTAAGTAATGAAGAAACATCTGTTGCTTTGCCTGTTTTTTTATGCGTCTTTTTTTGCAACAAAAGCCCAAAATTGTAAAACACTTTACGATACTGCCTGCCAGTGTAAAGACTCTCTACCGCCTGCCGTGTATATACGAAACGGTTCTTTTGAAGGCCACTTCCCATCTTGCTTTGGCGCCCCGCCTGCAATTACTTCCCAACAGTACGTTAATTACTGGGTAAACGGCGACACTTATTCTGGCCCCTCTTACTATTATTTAGGCTGTAGAGACTATTATGATTCAAAATTTGTACCATTACCTATACCAGATGGCAATGCCTTTTTAGAGATTTTTGATATAGGGGGTAATTATGGCAGCTACCCGCAGAAAGGGTATATTGCCACCTGCCTTGCCAGCCCTTTGCTGGCAGGCGTTAAATACCGTTTTGAATTTTATATAGGATTTTCTTCATTTTTGCAAGCCCCTTCTTATTCACCACACAATTTTGCTATTTTCGGGCACCCGAGTTGCGATTCTATTCCTTTTGCTTTTGTGGGTAGTATTGGTTGCCCCACCAATGTGGATGCGCATGGTGGTGGTTATGTAAAGCACGGTTGGGTGCAGTTAGGCGTAGCGTCAGTTTCAGGCAAAAATAATTGGGTTAGAGCACGTATAGATTTTACCCCAACCGAAAATATTAACGGATTTATTTTCGGGCCTGATTGTACTGACTATGGTATAGGTACATCTTATTTTGCCGATGATTTTTCGCTTACAGAACTTAGCCAGTTACGCTTTAAAATGGTTACTGCAGACAGTGGCAATTGCAGTAATGGTGTAGTACTGCATGCACCACCCAATACAGGCGTACAACGCTATCAGTGGTATAAAGACAGCATGGCCATTGCAGGCGCCACAGATCCTGCATATACCGTTTCTCCTGATTACAATGCCACAGGCAATTACAATGTGCGGATGGTTTTTCCGGACCGATGTATTATTTCAGACCCTTTTTATGTGGATTTATCGCTCTTCGGTAATATTGGTTTGGGAAAGGATACCCTGCTTTGTTATGACGATTCGCTGCTATTGAAACCCGGTATTCAGAATGTATATTATTTGTGGCAGGATGGCAGTACAGGTAATGATTTCCTGGTAAAGCAACCAGGTAATTATTCTGTAAAGATTTTTAATCAATTCGGATGTACTGTTTCCAAAAGTATTAATGTAAATTTTCAGCAATGTAGTGAATGCCAATTGTATTTACCCTCTGCTTTTACACCCAACGGCGACGGATTAAACGATGTGTTCAGGGTAAAAACAATTTGTGCGCAGGTGGACGACTTTCATTTACAAATTTACGCACGTTGGGGACAGCTTATATTTGAAAGTAGCAATATTTCTGATGGATGGGATGGTACTTATAAAAACAAACCTTTGCCCATTGGAACTTATGTATATATTGTGCATTATAAAAAATACGGAGTACCGGGCATACAACTACAAAAAGGTACGATAACACTGATAAGGTAATATACTTCTCCCGATTCAATAAAGAATGGTAAAATCACAAATTCGTCCCGTTGCGTGGCGCAAGCTTTGTAGTATTGCCTTTGTGTGTTAGCCATGCTTGTGCCAGAATTTAAAATAATTTTTACCCTTATTGGCGCAAGCGTCTCGTGCTTGTTGCACAACTAACTCATAAAAAGCTTTATTATTAATAGGAGCATAAATTGGTAAGGGTTGTGTATATTTGCTCATGGCAAAAAAAGATGGAAGATATCGGACAGCTTCGGCACAAGCTACCATAAGGGAACAAGTGGTAGATTTTTTAAAAAA
>JGI20205J14842_1000005_pt1 | contig 53956 bp, 49 predicted proteins | sample NGESurshal092012_2_FD_14842 | JGI IMG/M metagenome (IMG submission 14842) | reverse complement strand
AAGGGCGAGGTGATCGCCCTGGTTACCACGATCACCGAGATGACCTCGGCTCCGGCCCCGCTGCTCGCGGAGGCCTACCACCAGCGGTGGGAGCACGAGACGAGCAAGCCGCAGTGCTGTCATATATGCGGCTCATCGGGTTCCTCCTGGGCTCCTTCGTCGTCTGAATTGATGCCCGGTTGCTGATTCTTCAGCCAGGGTCGCCGGTTGTGCTGTCCGCGCGGCGCCTGGTGCAGCGCGCGCAGGCGCTCGACTTCGGCGGGGTCGGCCCGCACCACGATCAGGTTGATGTCGGGGTGCAGGTAGCCGGCGGCCCAGCCGCGCCGGATCCAGGAATCGAGGGTGACCTGGGACATGGCCAGATGCTCAGCCAGGTCGCGCAGCCACCATTCGTGCTGGGCCAGCGGCGGGCGGCGGGCGCGGGCGGGGATGTGAGAGCGCCGGATGCCCGCCGCCCGCAGCAGGTCGCTGACCGCGCTGGTGGTGAAGGTCTCGCAGCGCTTGGGCGGGCGGAAGCCCTCGGTGTTGAGGCGGCCGGCGATCTGCGCGGCGGTCAGCCCGGCATCGGCCAGGTCGCGGGCCCGCGCGGCCAGCCGGGGGTAGTAGCTGAGCTGGGTCAGGCAGGCCACCGGGTGGCTGATCTGGGCAGTGGTGGTGTGCCCGCCTGCCCAGACCACCTGCGTGCTCACCTTCTCGCTGGTGCCGAGCACCTCGACGCGGACCTGCTCGACCAGATGGCGGATCAGCTGCTTGCGGTCGGCGCTGGTGGTGGCGGGCGCATGCCAGATGGCAGGGATGTCGGTGGCCAGGGCACGGACCTGGTCGCGCTCGGCCGCGGTGAGGACACGGGGGCGGCTGGCGGCGAAGCGGTCATGCTCCTCGCCGAGGCGCTCGCGCTCGGCCAGCGCGGTCTCCCAGTCCTTCTCCAGCTGCCGTGCCACCAGGCGGTTTTCTGGTTCAGCGAGCTGGTACTGGCGCCGGGCCCGGTCCGCGGCGAACTCGGCGCGTTCCAGGCGCTGCCGCCAGATCCGGTCCACCTGCGCGCGGCGGGCCTCTACCTGCCCGGCCGCGTCGAGCGAGACCTCCAGCGCGGCAGGTGCGAGCGCATCCAGCAGCAGCCCGGTGACGTGACCGTCCAGGCACGACCCGGCCAGCTGCTGGCACTGGCCGCCTCCGTAGTCGGTCTTCTCGCGGGAGCAGACGTAGACCGCAGACAGCTTCCCGCCTTTTCCGCGCTGGTAGCGGACCGTCATCCTGTTCCCGCAGCGTCCGCAGGCCACCAGCCCGGCCAGCAGGGCCGGGCCCTCGCGCACCGCGCCCATGCTCTGGGACCGGGACCGGTTAGCGTCCATCCGCTGCCCATTCCGCTCGTACTGCTCGATGCTGATATAGCCGGGCAGCATCCCCGGCAGGAAGACGATCCAGTCCTCGCGCGGGGTCCGCACCCGCCCGGTGAACGGCCGCCCGGCCTGCCGCCGCCTGGGATCCACGGTGCTGCGGCCGTAGGCGTAGATCCCAGCGTAGGCCGGGTTGCGGAGCATGTTCTGCACCCCGGCCCGGCTCGGCCGGCGCCACTGCAGCTCCCCGCGCCCGGGTCCCTCACCCAACCGCACTCCGAGCTGGATGCGGTTGTCAGCCAGGAAGCACAGCACCGCATTCACCGTGCCCAGCCGCTCGAACAGGTCAAAGACCAGGCGGACCACCGCCTGGACCTGCTCATCAGGATCCAGGACCACCTCGCCCGAGGGGCAGCGCGCGAAACCGGCCGGCAGCGGCACGGCCAGCTGCCCCCGCCGGGCCCTGGCCAGCCGCCCCGACCACATCCGCTGCTTGATCAGGTACAGCTCGGCCTCGCTGATCGTGCCCTTCAGCCCCAGCAGGAGCCGGTCATTGTGGTCGGCCGGGTCGTATATCCCGTCCGGATCGCCCGGCAGGGTCCCCGACAGCGCACACAGCTCAAGGAGCTGGTGCCATTCCCGGCCGCTGCGCGCCAGCCGCGACATCTCGATGCCCAGCACGATGCCCACATGATCCAGCCCGACCTCGGAGACCAGACGCTGGAAGCCCGGCCGGGCGTCCATCCCCGACGCCGAATGCCCCAGGTCCTCATCGATCACCAGCACCCTCGACGGCGCCCACCCCAGGGCGGCCGCCCGGTCGGCCAGCCCGTACTGCAGCCGCGTGGATTCCTGGTGGTCACGGACCTGCTGAGCGGTGGACTGACGCACGTAAACGGCCGCGAGACGATCACGATGCCATGTCTGGACCTTGCCCTCCAGCCGCTCCCGCGGCCTAGCCAGCGCGCTCATCCCGCTCACCCCCGCCCCTGCCGCTCGCGGGCTCCGCCGGCGCCATCATCCGCTCGACCAGCAGGCCCAGCAGGCGCTCCACCAGCACCCGGTTCATCTGCGGGAACGCCTCCCACGGCGGCACCCCGCCCGGCGACGCCGCTAACCCGGGAGCATGACTGCATCTTCTGCTGACACCACGACCCACTACCCTCACCTGCCTGCGCATCCCGCCGCCACCTCTGGACGGCCGATACCAGCGCCAGCAGGCCCTCAACCCCAATGACCGGGGAATGGCCCGCCCCAGATACACCTATGTATGCACTACGGCTTGCTCCTTGAGACCGGCAACAGCCAGCTCAAGACCCATCTACGCGGCCCCGGACGGGTGCTGCGGTCCAGGAGCCCGGACATGGTCCGCCAGGAGATCTACGGCTACCTGCTCACCCACTACGCGATCAGCTCGCTGATCTGCCGGGCCGCCACCGAGGCGGCCATCGACCCGGACCGGGTCAAGTTCAAGCGCACCGTCCGCATCGTCCGCCGCCGGGCCGCCGACCCGGCGGCCTTTCCCCCCTGAACAGCAAGAACGCACTCTCGCGGCCATCATGGCTGACATCACCCGCAAGAAGCACCTGAACCCCCGGCGCCGCCACCGGACATACCCGCGGGTGGTCAGGCGAGCCCGCCACAACTCCTACCGGGTCAAGCGGCCCGGCGACCACGGCACCCGCCATCCCGGCCCGGCCACGATCAGCCTGGTCAACCTGCGCCCGCACCGGCTCGCAGCTTGATCAACTTACGCTGAGTGGCATTGCCTCCTGACCGCACAGTGCAGGTTGACCCCTATGGGCCCTACAGCCACATGCGCCTAGGTCAGTGCCACTTGCCAGGCCGCTTCTGGACCGATTCCATGGCCGAGCCCATGACGACCTCCGGCAGAAGGGAGTTGCGCAGGTCGACCGCCGCGAGCGTGAAAAGGCTTACGGATGAGCGAGCGGATCTCGAACGAGCTGCGGCGCGGCGGGAAGGCAGCGATCATCCGCCGCCTGGGGTTAAGAGACCGCGATGTTGACGTCGGTCTCCTTCTCCTCGTAGCTGGTCCAGACGTTGCCGCAGTGGCGATAGGTCATCCTCTTGGTCTGGTAACGGCCGAGAATGACCTCGACTGCGCCGCTGTGAGCCTTCAGCGCGGCCAGGTACGTACGCTGTCGCGCGAGCGCAGGAGGATCGTCCTTCACCTCCGCGGTGAAATACCGGACGGCCAGGATCTGATCGCTGGGCCGCACACGCTGGATCAGATGCTGGAGGTCCAGCCAGAGGTACCGCCGCCCATACTTGTCGTGGAGCCCGTGGTACAGGTTGAACCCGTCCACATAGGCGATGACGGTGGCCATGGTGCTCCTCGGAACACACTCTGACGGGCTCTGGTTATACTGGTGCCAACCCCGCCGGTCCTTGGACCGGCCTGACGGCCCCGCGAGAGGCCGTCGTTTTTTGTGCCTGAGGTGCACTTAGCTACCTATCGGTCCATCTCGGGGCCGCCGAGACCTGATCGCCTGAAGGCGCTCGCCGCTCGCCGCTCGCGGACTGCACCCAGAACGACCAGCCGTTTCGATTCGGGTTCACATCAGGGCTCAGTGCCGCTACGAGCGCAACCGCAGCGCCGCTGGGCGTGCCGAAGGCTTGGTCGGCCAGCGGTCCGGTTGTGATCGTTAGCGACTGGGTTATGGGGTCATAAGAACCGTCTGTACGGGTCCCGGCGTAGATTGCATGGACAGCTACCCGCTCACCAGCCGACTCGGCCGGGCGGTCCTCGGCCCCACGAAACTCCTTCAATAGCCGACGGAGTACATCACCCGGAGACGTCGCCCATGCGCGCGCGAGCAAGGTGACCTGCTGCGGGCCGCGGAGCCGCGATCACGCGAACCCCTAGACCCGCTACAAGCATCAACGACCAGGCGAGAACGCGCCCAGCTAGATTAGCCGTCAGCCTTGACGCCGCCGAGAGGCCCACTGGCCTTCACCACACCGATCGGGCACGACACGCCCGTCCCGTGGTCGGGGCAGTACCCGTAAGGGTTTTTCGTGCTTGAAAGATACTGCTGGTGGTAGTCCTCGGCGAAGTAGAACTCCGACGCCGGCACGATCTCGGTGGTGATCTCGCCGTATCCGGCCTCGGTCAGCCGCTGCTGGTAGGCCTTCGCCGACTGCTCCGCCTCGGCCTGCTGCTCCGGCGACTGGTAGAAGATCACCGAACGGTACTGGCTCCCGACGTCGTTGCCCTGGCGCAGGCCCTGGGTGGGGTTGTGCGACTCCCAGAACACCTTGAGCAGCTCCGGGTAGGAGATCTTGGCCAGGTCGAACACCACCCGGACGGCCTCGGTGTGGCCGGTCCGTCCGCTGCAGGTCTCCTCGTAGGTGGGGTTAGGCGTGAAGCCGCCCTCGTAGCCCACCGCCGTCGTTACCACGCCCGGAGTCTGCCAGAAGCTCTTCTCGGCGCCCCAGAAACAGCCCAGCCCGAACTCGGCCACCTGGGTGCCCTCCGGGTACGGCGGCCGCAGCGGGGTCCCGAGGACCTCGTGCCGGTCCGGAACCCGCAACGGGGTCGTCCGCCCCGGCAGGGCCTCCTCCGCGGTGACCATCCGCGCCTTCTGCGAACCGAATGTGCCCACGGCTGCCTCCTCGCATGACCCGTGTCAGCGGAGTCCTCACTCGGCGATCCCGCCGGCTATTTCCGGAACTCCGTACAGGTCAGGCAACAACATCGGGCTGGCCGCGATTCCCCGGCTCACCGCCGGGCGGCGGCGTCCGGGCGCGGCCGCCGCAGCCGGGCCCAGCCGGGCCCGGCGGCCTGCCCCGCCGGCCAGACCCAGTAGCCGACCGGGAAGAGCCGGATGTGCAGGCGCTCGGAGACGAGCCCCCACAGCCCGCGCGGGGCCCAGATCGCCACCGCGATGGCCACGGCGCCGAGCACGATGAAATACCAGGTCCCGTAGCTGGCCAGCCACTGCTGGAGGGCGAAGAACACGATCGTGCCGAGGATCGGTCCCTCGATCGTGCCGATGCCGCCGATCAGGCAGGCGAAGATCATCTCGGCCGTCCACTGGACCGAGAAGGCCGCCGTGGGCTGCACGAACGGCTGGCTGATGATCTCCAGTCCGCCGGCGGCGCCGCAGCCTGCCGCGGCTAGGACGAACACCAGGAGCTGGGCGCGGGACACCTGGGCACCGACGCTCCGCGCGCCGGTCTCGTCGTCGCGCACGGCGGTCAGCACCAGGCCCAGGCGGCCGCGCAGGATGGCATACAGGCTGATCAGCACGATCACCGCCACGGCCAGGGCCACCCAGTAGGTGTAGGCGTTCAGCAGGGTGTTGCTGATGGCCGGCAAGCCGGGCAGCGGCTCGCCGGTGCCGCCGCCCAGCGAGGCGAACCGGATGACGACCAGATAGCAGATCGACGCGATGACCCAGGTGGCGATGGCGAAGTAGCCGCTGCGCAGGCGGGACAGCAGCCACCACACGATCAGGCCGAGGACGGCGCAGCCCAGCGCGGCGACCGGCAGGCCGATGAACGGGTCGGTCCCGTGCAGCGCGACGATGAGCACCAGGTAGGAACCCATGCCGATGAAGGCCTGCTGGCCGACGGACACCAGCCCGGCGTACCCGGCGAGCAGGTTCCACATGCTGGCCATGATGAGCAGGATGAAGAAGTTCACCAGCAGGCTGGTCGTGCCCGCGTAGACGAGGTAGGGCAGGTAGGCCAGGACCGCGATGACCACGACGGCGCCGAGAGCGGGCCAGAGCGGCGAGCGCCGGGAGCGCGTGACCCTGACGTCGGCGGCGGTAACGGCAGGGGCGCTCATGCCGTCCTCCGGCTCGTCGTGATTCCCTGCGGCCTGATCAGCAGGATCAGCAGGAACAGCAGCTGCCCGGCCAGGATCTGGTCGTTGGAGCCGATCTGCGCGCCCAGCTGCTGGACCACGCCGAGCAGGATGCCGCCCACCAGGGTCCCCCACAGCGACCCGAGACCGCCGATCACCACCGCCTCGAAGGCGAACAGCAGCAGCAGCGCCGTGGTGCCGCTGGTGGGAGTGAACGAGGTGTACATGCCGTAGGCGATGCCGGCCAGCGCCACGGTGGCGAACGCGATGGCCGCCGCGATGCCGAAGACGTGCCGGTAGTCGGCGCCCGCGAGCTGCGCGGCCTCGCGGTCGTCGGCCACGGCCCGGATGAGCCGGCCCTGCCGGGAGGAGGACAGGAAGTACTGCAGCCCGAGCAGCACTACGACGGCGACTCCGAAGATGACCAGGTCGAGGTAGGCGATCGTGATCTGCGAGCCGAGGTGCAGCGACTTGGAGATCAGCGAGCCGATGCCCAGCGTGCGGCTGTTGGCCGAGGTGAACTGCTGCAGCGCGTTCTCGATCACGACCGAGAGCCCGAAGGTGACCAGCAGCGTGGTCAGCACGCCGCGGTTCAGGCTGGCCTGGATCAGCGTCCGCTGCGCGAGGTAGCCGAGCGCCGCGAACAGCGGAACGACGATGAGGAAGGACCAGACGGTGGGGATATGCGTGACGGCGATGACGCCCACAGCCAGGTAGCCGGCCAGGATGGCCAGGTCACCGTGGGCCAGGTTGATCACTTTCATGACGCCGAACATCAGGGACAGCCCGCAGGCGAACAGCGCGTAGAGGCCGCCCAGCAAGATGCCCTGGATGATGGCGTTGACCCACGTCATGCCGGCGCTCCCGGGGCCGCGTCCAGCCCGAAGTAGGCGCTCTCGATGCCGGCCGCGGTGAGCTGGCCGGGCTCGCCCTGCAGCGTGGTCCGGCCCTCGAGCAGGCAGTGCACGCGCGAGGCCACCCGCCGGGCCTGGCTGACGTCCTGCTCGACCAGCAGGACGGTCACGCCGGAGGCGAGCAGGCCGGGGAGCGTGTCGTAGATCCGGGTGACGATCACCGGCGCGAGGCCCAGCGAGAGCTCGTCCAGCAGCAGCAGCCGCGGGTTGGCCACCAGGGCCCGGCCGATCGCGACCGACTGCTGCTCACCGCCGGAAAGCTGGGCCGCCAGCTGCTTGCGCCGCTGCGGCATCCAGCCGAACAGCTCGTAGACGCGGTCGATGTTCCACGGCCCCGGCCGCGCGTAGGCCGCCCCGACCTGCAGGTTCTCCTCGACGGTCAGCGAGGGGAACAGGCGGCGGCCCTCGGGGACCATGACGATGCCCGCAGTCGCGCGCTTCTCGGCCCGCAGGGCGCGGAGATCGGCTCCGTCCAGCAGGATGGACCCCGACGTCGGCGCCTTCAGCCCGGAGATGGCCCGGAGCAGCGTGGTCTTCCCGGCGCCGTTGGCCCCGATCATCGCGTAGACCTCGCCGGCGCCGACCGTCAGGCTGACCTGGTCCAGGGCGCGGAGCTGACCGTGATGCACGGTCAGCTCGCGAACCTCCAGCAGCGGCGGGCTGGCCGTCACGCGCCCTCCCCTTCCGGCTGCCCGCCCGCCAGGCCGGTCAGGGACGTCGTGACCTCGGTGCCGAGGAACACCTCGCGGACGGCGGGCTGGGCGAGCACCTCCGCGGGCGAGCCGTCGCCGACGAAGGTCCCGCCGGCCAGGCACAGCAGCCGCTCCACGGCGCCGGTCAGGGCCCGGACCACGTGCTCGATCCAGATGATGGCGATCCCGTCGCGGCGGATGGCGGAGACGATCTCGACGAGCTGGGCGACTTCGGGGTCGGTCAGGCCGCCGGCCACCTCGTCCAGGAGCAGCAGCCGCGGGCCGGTGGCCAGCGCCCGGGCCAGCTCGAGCCGCTTGCGCTGCAGCAGGCCCAGGCGCTCGGCCGGGCTGTTGGCCTCGGCGGTCAGGCCGGCCCGGGCCAGGACCTCGGCCGCCCGCTGATAGCTGGCCCGCCGCCGCAGGCCGGCCCCCTGCTGCACGGCGACCAGGACGTTCTCGAAGACCGTCATCGCGCCGAACGGCCGGGGCACCTGGTAGGTGCGCCCGATGCCCAGCCGGCATCGCGCGGCCGGGCCCTGCCGCGTGATGATGGTGCCGCCGAGCCGGACCTGGCCCGCATCCGGCGCCAGGTCACCGGAGATCAGGCTGAACAGGCTGGTCTTTCCCGCGCCGTTCGGGCCGACAACGCCGATCATGTCGGCCTCGCCAACGCGCAGCGACAGGTGATCCGCGACGACGACCCTGCCGAAGCTCTTGGAAACCCCATTGAGCTCCAGCAGGGCCGGCCCCGTGATCTCAGGCACGAGTCAGCTCAGGCATTCGTCGGCTGCAGCGACGCCCCGACCGGGACGCTGTGGTTCAGCGAGTTATCGACAACCTTCATTTCAAACGGATACTTTCCGGTCGACGCCTTCCATTGCACGCCGACCGGCGGGATAATGCCAACGCCCGGCGCCGGGCCGGAGGCGAAGTTTATGGCGCCGCACATCCCGGTGTAACTGACGTTGTGCAGCGCGCTGGCCACCTCGGTCTTGTCATGCGGGTCGGTGACCGCGCCGAAAGCCTCCTTGGCCACCTCGAAGAGCGCATAGCTGGAGCCGATGGACTGCACCCATTCGTTGCCGGTCGAGGCCTGGTAGGCACTGGCCAGCGAGGCCGCCGACATGCCGGTCAGCGACGAGGAATACGGCATGTACGGCCCCCACCACGAGTCGGTGGTGATGTTGTTCACCAGCGGCCCGAGCGCCTTGGTGTCAGCGGGGAAGAGCAGGACCTTGGCCACCGTGGCCAGCTTCGGCTTCCAGCCCTGCTGGGAGGCCTGCTTCCAGAACGTGTTGAAATCCGGGGGCAGCGGGCAGTTGCTGAAGACCTCGCAGTTCTTGTTCTTGAACTCGGTAATCATCGAGGTGAAGTCCGTCGTGCCGTCGGCGTAGGCCCCGCCGTCGACGACCTGGTAACCGGCTGCCTTGATCTGCGGCTCGAATCCCCCGCGGAACGCGTTGCCGTCCGAGTCGTTCGGATACTGGCAGGCGACCACCTTGTTCGTATGGACCCGGTTCCACATGGGCGAGAAGCACCCGGCGAATTCCTTCAGCCCGAAGAAGAACACCGTGCAGTACTGGAATTTCTTGGTCGGCTGCAGCGGATTGCCGCCCAGGCCCGCGTACCAGGACTCCCACGGCACGATCGTGGACAGGCACGGCGTGCCCTGCTTCTGGCACTGGGCGGCGACCGGATTGGTCGTCTCCGGGGTGGACGTGGTGAGGATGAGGTCAACCTTGTTCTGCAGGGCCAGCTGCTGCGCGACCTGGCCGGCCCGCACCGGGTTCGACTGGCTGTCCATGACGACGATGTTGGCCTTGTACTTCTTGCCGCCGACCTTGAGGCCGTTCTTGAAGGCCGGGGTGTTCCTGATCTGCCCGAGCACGAAGTTGTCACCCGACGCGAACCCGGCCAGCGGGCCGGTCAGCGGCGTGATGAAGCCAATGTTGATCGTGCCCGTGCTCGACGATCCACCGGTGCCCTTGAGGCCGGAGCCGCACGCGGCCAGCAGGCCGCCGCTCCCGGCAGCCAGTGCGCCTGCTCCCATGCCCTTCAGCAAAGAGCGCCGCCCGATCAGGGCGGGGTTACGGTCCATTCCGTCTCCTGACAGGATGTTCGCTTAGCGTACGGGTATACGCAATGTAGAACTTAACCATGCGGAATCCGCGACTGTCAACAGTGGGACACAGAGCCTAAATGGGCCCTATCTGGCGCCAGAAAATGGGAATCCAGGGGACTTAAGCGGGCAACCTGCCAGGCGGGGAGGCGGCGCGGGACGGAGCGGACGGAGCGCGGCGGTCCGCCTACGCGGGGCCCTTGGCACGCAGGTCGGCCTCGATCTGCGCGGCCGTCTCCAGCAGGACCGGGAGGATCTGCTCGCGCAGCGCGGCCATGCTGACCCGGCTCGCGTGCGCGGAGACGTTCATGGCCGCGGTGCCGACGTCCGCGGCTCCGCGGATCGGCGCGGCCACTGCCCGGAGCCCTTCTTCCAGCTCCTGGTCGACGATCGAGTACCCCTGCTCCGCGACCTGGGCCAGCAGCTCGCGCAGCCGGGCCGGGTCGGTCACCGTCCGGTCGGTCAGCGGCTCCAGGGGGGCCTGCGCCAGGTAGCGGTCCAGCTCGCCCTGGGGCAGCGCCGCCAGCAGCACCCGGCCCATCGACGTGGCATACGCCGGGAACCGGGTGCCGACCGAGATCGCGACGGTCATGATCCGCTTAGTCGGGACCCGCACCACGTACACGACGTGCTGACCGTCCAGGACCGAGATCGACGACGACTCGTGCAGCCGGGCGACCATTTCCTCCATGTGCGGCACCGCTACATCCGGCAGCGACAGGCCCGACAGGTAGGCGTAGCCCAGTTCCAGCACCCGGGGCCGGAGCGAGAACTCCCGGCCATCGCTGCGCACGTAGCCCAGGCTGACCAGGGTCAGCAGGAACCGCCGCGCGGCGGCCCGGGTCAGGCCGGTGGCCCGGGCGACCTCGCTGAGACTGAGCCGCTCCCGGTCCGGGCCGAAGGCCCGGATCACTGCCAGCCCGCGATCCAGCGACTGGACGAAGTCGCTGTTGCGCGGCGGCGGCCGGTCGTCTGCCTCGGCAGACTCGCCGTCGTTCGCAGTGCGGCCGGAGGTCCTCATCGCATAGATGCTAACCGGTGCCCGCCTTCAGCTGGCTCAGGTTGATCACCTGGCTGGCCGGCGGGGCGGCGGGCGCGGCCACGGCGTCCCACTCCGTGAACACGACCGACTCGTCGCGTCCCTGCGGGGCGACCAGGCGCAGCGGATACGGCTGGCCGCGGGCCGCGACGTCGAGGGTGGAGCCGTCGGCCCCGTGCAGGACGACGGCGGGCTGGCCGAGCACCGTGGCCAGCCCCGCGCGGGTAAACCGGGGTAGCGCCCGGATCAGCGACCGGGTCAGGCTGGCCATGCCGAGGCTGCCGGTGAGCTGGCTGCGCTCCGGGCCGGACATCTGGACGTACCGGCCGCACAGGACAGCGCAGACCCGGCCGGGTGCCCGCAGCTCCTGCAGGAACGGCCGCGTCGCCTTGATGAAGACCTGTCCGCCGGCCCCGATGAGCTGGAGGGGAACCCCGCCCTCGGTGATGGTCCCGGCCAGCCCGCCGCCGCGCAGGACCCCGATATTCAGGGTCACCGGCCGGCCGCCGCCCGGCAGCTGGCCCGCCAGGTGCATGCTGGTCGCCGCCTGGACGGCCGTCTTCATCGCCGCGACCAGGCTCGCGGCGCCGCTGTTGGCCCCGCCCGCCGGCGCGGTCCCGCCCGCGGCGCCCGGCACCGCCCCCGGCGCCCGAGCTAGCGCAGCCGCCCAGCGCGATCACCGCGCTGCCCGCCACGGCGCACGCCGCTGCCCCCACCCGAATACCCACGCAAATCCCCCCATGCGGCCCACGGCTCGTCACGATCACGACCGTTATTCCGCGCTATGAGCCGGGAAACGGTCGTGATCACGCGCGGCAGTGGTGTCGCGGTCGGGCCTACCCGCTGCGCTCGACGACGAACTCGCAGAAGGCCTCGAAAGCATCCCGCGCCGGGAGGTCCGGCAGGCGCAGGATCTCCGCGCGGGCCACGCCCACCCAGTCCAGCAGGTCGGCCCGGGCCATATCCATGGCCGGGTGCGCCCGCAGCAGGCCCAGCGCCTCGGCGTGCTGCGCCGGATCGGTGAGCTCATCCTGGCTGAGCAGCTCCACCAGCCGGCCGTCGCCCGGCCCGGCCGAGCGGAGGGCATGCAGCATGGGCAGCGTCCGGACGCCCTCGCGCAGGTCCGTCCCGGGCGTCTTGCCGGACTGGGCCCGGTCGCTCGCGACGTCCAGGATGTCGTCCGACAGCTGGTAGGCCACGCCCAGCGCCGCGCAGGCCGGCGTGATCAGGGCCTCGACTCCCGCCGGGGCGTCGGAGAACATGGCCCCGAACCGCCCGGAGGTCGCGATGAGCGACGCCGTCTTCTCGGTGATCACGCCGAAGTAGTACTCGAACGGGTCCGTGCCCGGCAGCGGGCCGACGGTCTCGGCCACCTGGCCGGTCACCAGCCGGTTGAAGGTCTCCGCCTGGATCCTGATCGCCTCGGCGCCGAGGTCGGCGAGAATCTGCGAGGCCCGGGCGAACAGGAAGTCGCCGGTCAGGATGGCGACCGTGTTGTCCCAGCGGGAGTTCGCGCTCGGGGTGCCCCGGCGGACGTCGGCCTCGTCCATGACGTCGTCGTGGTACAGCGTGGCCAGGTGGGTCAGCTCGATGGCCACGGCGGCGGGTATCACCCTGGGGTCCTGCGGATTGCCGAACTGCGCCGCGAGCAGCACCAGCATCGGCCGCAGCCGCTTGCCGCCGGCCTCGATCAGGTGCGCCGCGGCCTGCGTCAGGACCTCGTGCTCGGCCTTCGCGGCCGCCTTGAGGGCGTCCTCGACCAGATCGAGCCCGGCGGCGACCTCGGACGCCAGCGCCGCGTCGGCCAGGTCCACTCCAGCGGTGATCAAACGGGCTCCCTCATCGGCTGACCAGCACCGTCGGCGAGCCCGCCGCTTGCGGGCCCGTGGTTGCCGGCACCGTGCGCCGGCACCCACCAAGATATGCGCATCTGATGGTCACCTGAGGTATGCCCTGCCCCCGCGGGTAGACACCCCGGCGCGCCGCGGTCCGCTGCGTGCTCAGCCGGGGCTGCCTAGCGGACGAAAAGCTGCGCGGCCGCATGGTTGGCCAGGTTGAGCAGCGGCTCGGGGACGATGCCCAGGACCACGGTGGCCACTGCGCCGATGCCGACCGCCACGCCGGTGAACGCGCTCGGCCGGACCACGGCTGGGCCGTCCGGGGCCGGCTCGCTGAAGAACATCAGCACGATGACCCGGACATACGGGAAGGCGAGAATCGCGCTGGCGATGGCGCCGATGACTACCAGCCACACCGCGCCGCCCTGGATCGCGGCCTGGAAGACGGCGAACTTGCCGATGAAGCCACTAGTCAGCGGAATCCCGGCGAAGGCGATCAGGAACAGGGCGAACACTCCCGCCACCAGCGGCGACCGCTTGCCCAGGCCCGCCCAGCGGGACAGGTCCGCCGCCTCGCCCGCCTGGTCCCGGACCAGGGTCACGATGGCGAAGGCGCCGATCGTGGCGAACCCGTAGGCGGCCAGGTAGAACAGGCTGCCGGACAGGCCGGCCGGGTTCGCGGCGACCACGCCGGTGAGGATGTAGCCAGCCTGCGCGATCGAGGAGTAGGCCAGCAGCCGCTTCACGTCCCGCTGCGTGATGGCGATGATCGAGCCCACCAGCATGGTCAGGACCGCCACGCCCCACATGGCCGGCCGCCAGTCCCAGGTCAGCTGGCCGAACGCGACATAGAAGACGCGCAGCAGCGCGCCGAAGGCCGAGACCAGCGTGCAGGATGCCATCAGGGCCGTGACCGGCGTCGGAGCGCCCTGGTAGACGTCGGGCTTCCAGCTCTGGAACGGCACCGCGCCGATCTTGAACAGCAGGCCGACGCCGACCAGGGCCAGGCCCGCGTACAGCAGCGTGGCCGAGGCGACCTCCGACTGCGCCGCGGTCGCGATCGCCGACAGCCGCACCGAGCCGGAGTAGCCGTAGAGCATGGCCACGCCGAAGATGAAGAACGCCGACGAGAACGCGCCCAGCAGGAAGTACTTCATCGCCGCCTCCTGCGAGAGCAGCCGCCGGCGGCGCGCCAGCCCGCACAGCAGGTACAGCGGCAGCGAGAGCACCTCGAGGGCGACGAACATCGTCAGCAGGTCGTTCGCCGCCGGGAAGAGCATCATCCCGCCCACCGCGAACAGCGTCAGCGGGTAGACCTCGGTGTGGTTGAGGCCGGCCAGCAGTCCCTCGCGCTCCTCGGCGCTGCCGGGCACCGCCGCCGCCTGCGGCGTGAACGGGCTTACCCCGTGCGAGGACTCCGCGATGAGCAGCACGCTGACGAAGGCGAGCACGACGATCGTGCCCCACAGGAAGAGCGTCGGCCGGTCAATGCCGACTGCCCCCTCGGCGTCGATCCGGCCGGGGCTGCCGTTGGCGAAGATCGTGCTGCTGGCCGCGACCACGACGGTCAGCACGAACGCCCCGGCCAGGCTGCCCAGCGTCAGCGCGATGTGCAGCGGCCGCCGGAGCTTGCGCGGCGAGAACGCCTCGATCAGCACGCCGGCCAGCGCCGCCGCGAAGACCAGGAGCAGGGGCGAGAGCTGACCGTACTCAATGTGCGGGGCGTTGATCGGCGCCAGTGCCGCTACGGTCCCGGTCACCGGGAGCTCCCTTCATGGCCGACGGCGGTCGCCGGATGCGGCGGCACCGGATCGGTGGAGTGGGTCTGAGTCATGGTCTGCTGAACCGCGGGGTTAATGATCTTCAAGACCGGCTGCGGATAGACCCCCAGCCCGATGATCAGCACGATCAGCGGCACGACCGCCCACAGCTCGCGGGGCTTCAGGTCCGGCATGTCGGCCAGTTCCTCGCGGACCGGGCCGGTCATCGTCCGCTGGTACATCCACAGGATGTAGATGGCGGCCAGGATGATGCCGACAGTGGCCAGGACCGCCGCGGCCTTGTACCGGGTGAAGGTGCCCAGCAGCACGAGGAACTCGCTGACGAACGTGTTGAGGCCCGGCAGCGCCAGGCCCGCCAGGCCGGCGATCAGGAACAGGCCGGCCATGACCGGCGCCACCTGCTGCACGCCGCCGTAGTCGGCGATCAGCTGGGAGCGGCGCCGGGAGATCATGAAGCCGACGAGCAGGAACAGCGCGCCGGTGGCGAACCCGTGGTTGACCATGTAGAGCGTGGCCCCGGACTGGCCCTGGCTGGTGAACACGAAGATGCCCAGGGTGATCAGCCCCATGTGAGACACCGAGGTATAGGCGATCAGCCGCTTGAGGTCCCGCTGCCCGATCGCGACGATGGCCCCGTACAGGACCCCGATGACCGCCAGCGCGATGACCAGCGGGGTGAAGTAGTGCGCGGCCGACGGGAACAGCTCCAGGCAGTACCGGATCATCCCGAAGGTGCCGACCTTGTCCAGGACGCCGACCAGCACCACGGCCGCCCCGGGCTGGGCCGACGCGGCCGCATCCGGCAGCCAGGTGTGGAAGGGCCACAGCGGGGCCTTGATGGCGAAGGCGACGAAGAAGCCGAGGAACAGCCACTTGCTGGCGGTCGGGCTCAGCGCGAGGTGCTCCAGGGAGGTGAACAGGAACGTGCCGTGGTGGCCGCCGTGGATGGAGTAGACGTACAGCGCGATCACCGCGACCAGCATGAGCAGGCCGCCGAGCAGGCTGTAGAGCAGGAACTTGACCGCCGCGTACTGCCGCTGGCCGACCCCGTAGCTGCCGATCATGAAGTACATCGGGACCAGCATGGCCTCGAAGAACACGTAGAACAGGAAGACGTCGGTGGCCGCGAAGACGCCGATCATCATGGTCTCCAGGACCAGCATCAGCGCGAAATAGGTCTTGACGCTGCGCCGCGGCGGCGGCGCGTCGGCCGGCCCCGCGGTGCCTTCCGGGTCGTTCCAGGAGGCGAGCACTACCACCGGCATCAAGACCGTGGTCATCAGCAGGAGGACCAGCGCGATGCCGTCCACGCCGACGGCGTAGTGCACGCCGAACTGCGGGATCCACTGGTAGACCTGGGTGAACTGGAAGTGCGGGCCGCCCGGCCTGAACCGCACGGCGATCACGATCGAGACGGCCAGCGTGATGAGCGTGAAGACCAGCGTGATGACCTTGACCAGCTGGTCACGGGCGCGGCGGCTGGCGGGACTGCCCGGGGCGGAGCGGCCAGGCGTCAGCCCGATCACGACCGCGCCGACGAGCGGGATCGCGCCCGTGACCGTTAGCCAGGGGAAATTGCTCATGGAATCCGCAGCCTCACCGCTCTAGAGCCGGACCAGGAGGAGGGCGCCCACCAGCAGCACCGCTCCGACGAACATCGACAGCGCGTAGGAGCGGACAAACCCCGTCTGCAGCTTGCGCAACCGCCCGGAGGAACCGCCGAAGGTGGCGGCCACGGTATTGACCAGGCCGTCCACGCCCCGGTTGTCGAAGTAGACCGAGAGCCGGGTCAGCCACTGGCCGGGCCGCATCAGCAGCGACTCGTTAATGGCGTTGCCGTAGAGCTCCTTGCGGGCCGCCACCGTGACGGGGTTGCCCGCCGGCGCGGTCACCGGGACCTCCCGCCGTCCGTACATCAGGTAGGCCAGCCCGGCGCCGGCCAGCACGAGCACCAGGGTGACCCAGCCGGCCAGGGTGAACACGCCGCCGGAGGTCGTGGGGCCGCCGGTCACGGGCCGCAGGAAGTCGAGCAGCCGGCTGTTGAGGATCAGGAAGCCGCCCGCGACGACCGAGCCCACGGCCAGCAAGATCATCGGAATGGTCATCACCCTGGGCGCCTCGTGCGGATGCACCTTCTCTTCCCAGCGGCGCTCGGCGGCGAAGGTCATGAACATGACCCGGGTCATGTAGAACGCGGTGATGGCGGCGCCGATCACGGTCGCGACGCCGAGGATGGCCCCGGAGGTGCCGCCCTTGCCGAAGGCCGCGTCGATGATGGAGTCCTTGGTGAAGAACCCGGAGAACGGCGGCACGCCGATGATGGCCAGGTAGCCGAGCAGGAAGCAGACGAAGGTGATCGGCATGACCCGCCACAGGCCGCCGAAGCGGCGCATGTCGACCTCGTCGTCCATCTCGTGCTTGACCGACCCGGCGCCGAGGAACAGCCCGGCCTTGAAGAACCCGTGCGCGATCAGGTGCGCGATGGCGAACACGTACCCGGCCGGCCCCAGGCCCGCGGCCAGCATCATGTAGCCGATCTGGCTCATGGTGGACCCGGCGAGGGCCTTCTTGATGTCGTCCTTGGCGCAGCCGATGATCGCGCCGAAGATCAGCGTGGCCGCGCCCACGATGGTGACCACGAGCTGGGCATCGGGCGCCAGGTTGAACAGGAAGCCGGACCGGACGATGAGGTAGACCCCGGCGGTGACCATGGTGGCCGCGTGGATCAGCGCTGACACCGGGGTCGGACCCTCCATGGCGTCCAGCAGCCAGGACTGCAGCGGCAGCTGAGCGGACTTGCCGCAGGCGCCCAGCAGCAGCAGCAGGCAGATCGCGGTGACCACCCCGGTGCTGGCCAACCCGGCCGCGTGACTCACGCCCGTGAAGGTGATCGTGCCGAAGATGGTGAACATCAGCATGATGGCCAGGGACAGGCCGGCGTCCCCGACCCGGTTGGCGATGAAGGCCTTCTTCGCCGCCGCCGCCGCGGCCGGCTTGTACTGCCAGAAGCCGATCAGCAGGTAGGAGGCCAGGCCGACGCCCTCCCAGCCCGCGTACAGGGCGAGGTAGTTGTCGGCCAGCACCAGCAGCAGCATCGAGGCCAGGAACAGGTTCATGTACCCGAAGAACCGGCGGCGCCCCGGGTCGCTGGCCATGTAGCCGACGGCGAAGATGTGGATCAGCGACCCGACGCCCGTGATCAGCAGCACGAAGCAGATGGACAGCGGGTCGAGCAGGATGCCGATGTTGACGTTGAAGCGGCCGACGGAGAGCCACTGGAACACCTGCAGGTCCCGGCTCCGGCCGCTGGCCGGGTAGCCGAGCATCGTGAAGAAGATCACGACGCCGTAGCAGAAGGCCGCGACCGGCATGGCCACGCCGAGCAGGTGCCCCCAGGAGTTGGTGCGCTTGCCGCCGGCCAGCAGGACCACGGCTCCCGCCAGCGGGAGCGCGACCAGCAGCCACGCGAGGTGCAGAGCCCCGGTCGCGGGCATGGTCGTCAGCGCCGGGGCCGGCGGCGCGATGCCGCCCAGGGCAGAGCCTGTCACAGGAGTCTCTCCGTAGTCAGTACTTCATCAGGCTGGCGTCGTCGACCGAGGCCGATCTGCGAGCACGGAAGATCGAGGTCAGGATGGCGAGGCCGACGACCACCTCCGCCGCCGCCACAACCATGACGAAAAACGCGATGACCTGGCCGTCCAGGGCGCCGTGCATCCGGGCGAAGGCCACGAAGGCCAGGTTGGCCGCGTTCAGCATCAGCTCCACGCACATGAACACCACCAGTGCGTTGCGCCGCACCAGGACGCCCACCCCGCCGATGACGAACAAGATCACTGACAGGGCCACGAAATGGGCCGGGCTCACCATTACGCATCCTCCTGGTCGCTGGCGCCGCGATCGAGCGCGGTGACGCCGGGCGATCCCATCTGGCCGCCGCCCGAGATGACCTCGCTCACCGATAGCTCAGAGGGCGTGCCGTCCGGCAGCAGCGCGGGCATGTCGACCGCGTTGTGCCGCGCGTACGTGCCCGGCCCGGGCAGCGGGGTCGGGCGTCCGCTGGCGATCCGCTGCCGGACCAGGCGGCGCTGGGTCGGCTTGGGGGTGGTGCGCTCCCGGTGCGTCAGCACCATCGCGCCCAGGGCCGCGGTGATCAGCAGAGCGCTGGTGACCTCGAACGGGAACACGTACGTGGTGAACAGCAGCCGGGCGATACCAGAGACATTCCCGGCCCCGAAGGCGACCTTGGCCCGGGAGGCCGGCCCGATGGCCGCGTGCCCGACTACCAGGCTGAGCAGGGCGAGCAGGCCGATGCCGAACACCCCGGCGGCGAGCCGCTGGCCCCTGATCGTCTCCACGATCGAGTCGGCGGCGGTGATGCCGACGATCATGAGCACGAACAGGAACAGCATCAGCACGGCGCCGGTGTAGACGATGACCTGGACGAAGGCCAGGAACGGCGCGCCCTGCATCGCGTACAGGACCGCCAGCGACAGCATGACCACGGCGAGCAGGACCGCGCAGTGCACGGCCCGCCGGGCCAGCACCATGCCCAGCCCCGCCACGACGGCGATGATGGCCAGGATCCAGAACGCCAGCTCCCGGCTAGTCGTCGCGGCGCTGGCCGCGAGCACAACGGGGTGAGTCATTGCGACGCTCCCGGGTCGTCGTCACCCGGCTGCTCGGAGTCCGGCGCGGTGGCGGCGGCGAGCATGGCGCCCAGCGCGTAGTACTCCTCTTCGGTCTCGCCCAGGCGCATGGGATGCGGCGGCGCCTCCATGTCGGGCTGCAGCGGGACGACGAGCTGCTCCTTGGTCCAGATCAGGGCTTCCCGGCTGTCGTCGGCCAGCTCGTACTCGTTGGTCATGGTCAGCGCCCGGGTCGGGCACGCCTCCACGCACAGCCCGCACAGGATGCAGCGCAGGTAGTTGATCTGGTAGACCCGGCCGTACCGCTCGCCGGGCGAGTACCGCTCCTCCGGGGTGTTATCCGCGCCCTCCACGTAGATCGCGTCCGCCGGGCAGGCCCAGGCGCACAGCTCGCAGCCGATGCACTTCTCCAGCCCGTCGGGCCACCGGTTGAGCTGATGCCGGCCGTGGAACCGCGGCGCGGTCGGCCGCAGCACCTCCGGGTACTCCACGGTGTCGACCTTGTGGAACATGGTCCGGAAGGTAACGCCGAATCCCTTGACGCTGTTCAGGAAGTCAGGCACCTGTGACCTCCTTCGTCGCAGCAGGGTCAGAAGAGCTGCCGCCCCGGCCGGCGGCCAGGCCCGCTGGATCCTCGGCTATCGGCTCCAGGCCGATGCCGTGGTAATGCGGCAGGTCCATCGGCGGCGTCGGGAATGACGGCCCGTGCTCGGCCAGTTCCGCCGCGTCGCTCTCGTCCTGTTCCTCGGCCAGCCGCGCCGCCCGCTGCGCGGAGGCTTCCCAGCCGAACCAGAGCAGCAGCAGGGCGGCCACGATCAGGGCGGCCACGATATAGACGCCGGTGCTGCCGCCCTGGCGCCGCCAGACCCGCAACGTCGCGATGATGAGGGTCCAGGCCAGCGCGGTCGGGATGAGGACCTTCCAGCCCAGCGCCATGAGCTGGTCGTAGCGGATCCGCGGCAGCGAGCCGCGGAGCCAGATGAAGAAGAAGATGAAGGCCACCATCTTGCCCAGGAACCACAGCACCGGCCACCACCCGGTGTTGGCGCCCGGCCACACCGTGATCGGCCACGGGGCCCGCCAGCCGCCGAGGAACAAGGTGGTGGCCAGCGCCGAGACCGTGACCATGTTGATGTACTCGGCCAGGTAGAACAGCGCGAACTTGAGCGAGGAGTACTCGGTGTGGAAGCCGCCGACTAGTTCGCCCTCGCCTTCGGGCAGGTCGAACGGGAGCCGGTTGGTCTCGCCGACCATGGTGATGATGTAGATCACGAAGGACGGCAGCAGCAGGATCGCGAACCAGGACGGGTAGTGCAGGATGACGCCGCCGATCCGGAACGGGGCGCCGTGGGCCTGGGCGCGGACGATCGCGCTCGTGGACAGCGATCCGGCGTACAGGAAGACCGGGACGAACGCCAGGCCCATGGCGATCTCGTAGCTGATCACCTGGGCCGACGCCCGCAGGCCGCCGAGCAGCGAGTACGGCGCGGCGGACGCCCAGCCGGCCAGCACGATCCCGTAGACGCCCATGGAGCTCATCGCGAGCACCAGCAGGACGGCCACCGGCAGGTCGCTCAGCTGCAGCGGGGTGTAGTGACCGAAGATCGAGACGATCGGGCCGAAGGGGATGATGGCCAGGCTGATGAAGGCGGGGATGACTGACAACGCGGGCGCGATGACGAACAGCAGCCGGTCCACCCCGCGCGGGACGATGTCCTCCTTCAGCGCCAGCTTGACGCCGTCCATCAGGGACTGCAGCAGCCCGAACTTCCCGGCCCGGTTAGGCCCCGGACGCTGCTGCATCCGGCCGATGACGCGCCGCTCGGCCCAGATGGTCAGCAGGGTGGTGACCACCAGGAACCCGAAGATCACGATGACCTTGAGCAGGACCAGCCACCAGACGTCGTGCCCGAAGCTGGCTAGCGTCGGATCCGTGCCAGACGCGGCCAGGTCCTTCATTCCGCGCTCCTCAACATGACTAGGGTGCCGTGCCCGGCGTTCAGCTCCCGCCGCAGGCCGCCGCCCGTGGAATTGGCCGGCAGCCACACGACCCGGTCTGGCATGTCGGCGATCTCCACGGGAACGGTCACGGCACCGCGCTCAGTGGCCACGGTCACCTTGCCGTCGGCGGATGCTCCGGCTTCCGCCGCGGTCGCCGCGGACATCCGCGCGACCGCTGACCGCGCGGTACCCGCCAGGTTCGGCTCGCCGTCCTGCATGCGGCCACCGTCGAGCAGATTATGCCAGGTGGCCAGGATGGCCTGACCCGGCCCCGGCAGCGTGACGCCGCGGGAGCCGCCGCCCGGGTTGGCGGCCGGAGCCGGAGCCGCCAGGCGGCCCGTCGGCGCCACGGCCTCCGGCACCGGATGGCGGCCCAGGGCGCTCAGCTCCCGTCGCGCCGCGGCGGCGTCGGGCAGGCCCAGGTGCACGTCCATCTCGTCGGCCAGCGCCGCGAGGACCTGCAGGTCCGAGCGGACCGCCGGAACCGCCAGCGCCGCGCCGAAGGTGCCCGGCCGGCCCTCCCAGTTCACGAACGTGCCGCCCTTCTCGGCCACGGCGGCCACCGGGAACACTACGTCCGCGCGGTCGGTGACCGCGCTGACCCGCAGTTCCAGGCTGACCACGAACGGGGCCGCCTCCAGGTCGGCGAGGGCCGTGTCCGGGTCGGGCAGGTCGGCCGGGTCGACCCCGGCCACCAGCAGGGCGGCCAGCTCCCCGCGGCCGGCGTCGGCCAGGATGCGCGCGGTGTCGCGGCCCGGCTCGGCCGGCAGCGAGCCGACGCCCCAGGCCAGCGCGACCTCGGCGCTAGCCGACTCGTCGGCGATGGCGCGGCCGCCGGGCAGCAGCGTGGGCAGGGCCCCGGCCTCGATCGCCCCGCGCTCGCCGGCGCGGCGCGGGATCCAGGCCAGGCTCGCCCCGGTCTGCGCGGCCAGCCGGACCAGGGCCGACAGGGCGCCGGGCACCTCCGCCAGCCGCTCGCCCGCCAGGATGACGGCGCCGGGCTGACTGAGTGCGGCGTTCGCCGCCGCCAGGCCCGGCTCGCCGGCCGCGCCGAGCGCGTCCAGCGCGGCGCCCTCGGAGCCTGGCACCGCGGGCAGCAGGATGCCGGACAGCTTCTCCAGGCCGCGGCTGGCCAGGGCGGCCAGCGAGTACACCGTCATCGTGCCGGCCCGGACCGCCTTGCGCATCCGCAGGTACACGATCGGGGACTCGTCCTCGGGCTCGAAGCCCGCCAGCAGGACGGCGGGCGCCTGCTGCAGGCTGCGATAGCTGACCTGGCCCCGGCCGGCGACGTGGTCGGTGAGGAACCGCGTCTCCTCGGCCGAGTGCGCGCGGGCGCGCATGTCGATGTCGTTGCTGGCCAGCGCGACCCTGGCGAACTTGGCGTACGCGTAGGCGTCCTCCAGCGTCAGGCGGCCGCCGGTGAGCACGCCGGCGCTGCCCCGCGCGGCGGCCAGGCCGGCCGCGGCGATGGAGATGGCCTCCGGCCAGGAGGTCGGCACCAGCACGCCGTCGGAGTTGCGGACCAGCGGCATCACGAGGCGATCCGGCTGCGTGGCGTAGGTAAAGGCCCACCGGCCCTTATCGCAGTTCCACTCCTCGTTCACCTCCGGGTCGTTGCCCGCCAGCCGCCTGGTCACCGCGCCGCGGCGATGGTCGGTGCGCTGCCGGCAGCCGGAGGCGCAGTGCTCGCACACCGATGGCGTGGACACCAGGTCGAAGGGCCGGGCCTTGAACCGGTAGGAGGCACTGGTGAGGGCACCGACCGGGCAGATCTGCACGGTGTTGCCGGCGAAGTAGGAGTCGAACGGAACGCCCTGCGCCACTCCCACCTGCTCGTGCGGCCCGCGGTCGAGCAGCTCGATCAGCGGGTCGCCGGGGATCTGGTCGGCGAACCTGGTGCAGCGGGCGCACTGGATGCACCGCTCACGGTCGAGCAGCACCTGGGACGACAGCGCGATCGGCTTCGGGAAGGTCCGCTTGGTGCCGGTGAACCGGGTCTCGCCCTGGCCGGTGGACATGGCCTGGTTCTGCAGCGGGCACTCGCCGCCCTTGTCGCACATCGGGCAGTCCAGCGGGTGGTTGATGAGCAGCAGCTCCATCATGCCGCGCTGGGCCTTCTCGGCTACCGGGGAGGTCAGCTGGGTGTGCACCACCATGCCCTCGGTGCAGGTCGTGGTGCAGGAGGCCGGCGGCTTGGGCTGGCCCTCGATATGCACCAGGCACTGACGGCAGGCACCCACCGGGTCCAGGAGCGGGTGATCGCAGAACCGGGGGATCTGGATGCCGAGCTGCTCGGCGGCCCGGATCACCAGCGTCCCCTTGGGGACGGTGATCTCGAACCCGTCAATCGTGACCGTCACGCCATCGGCCGGGGCCGCGGTGGAAGGACCCGTGGTGGAAGAGACTGTCATCGGGCGGACTCCATGGTGAACAGCGTCGAGGCGGCAGGGTCGAACGGGCAGCCGCCCCGCCTGAGGTGCTCGATGTACTCGTCCCGGAAGTACTTGATCGACGAGCCGACCGGCGCCTGGATCGAGTCGCCCAGGGCGCAGAACGCGCGGCCGGTGATGTTGTCGCAGATGTCCAGCAGCTTGCCCAGGTCGGACTCGCTGCCCTGGCCGCGCTCCAGCTGGTCGAGCAGCTGGACGACCCAGAAGCTGCCCTCCCGGCACGGCGTGCACTTGCCGCAGGACTCGTGCTCGTAGAACTCAATCCAGCGCAGCGCGACCCGGACCACGCACGTTGTCTCGTCGAAGAGCTGGATCGAGCGGGTGCCGAGCATCGACCCGGCCTTGGCCACCGACTCGTAGTCCAGCGGGACATCCAGGTGCTCGTCGGTGAACAGCGGCGTCGAGGAGCCGCCCGGCGTCCAGAACTTCAGCCGGTGCCCGGCGCGGATCCCGCCGGCCAGCTCCAGCAGCTCGCGCAGGGTGATGCCGAGCGGCGCCTCGTACTGGCCCGGCGTCGTGACGTGCCCCGACAGCGAGAAGATGCCGAAGCCCTTGGACTTTTCCGTGCCGAGCCGGGCAAACTCCTGCGCCCCGTGCTTGATGATGTAGGGCACGCTGCAGATCGACTCGACGTTGTTAACCACGGTCGGGCAGGCGTACAGCCCGGCCACCGCGGGAAACGGCGGCTTCAGCCGGGGCTGTCCGCGGTAGCCCTCTAGCGAGTCGAGCATCGCCGTTTCCTCGCCGCAGATGTAGGCGCCGGCTCCGGCGTGCACGACGACCTCGAGGTTGAGCCCGGAGCCGAGGATGTCGGTGCCCAGGTACCCGGCCTCGTAGGCCTCCGCCACGGCGTGGTGCAGCCGCCTGATCACGTGCAGCACCTCGCCGCGCACGTAGATGAAGGCGCGCTCCGCGCGGATCGCGTAGCAGGTGATGATGATGCCCTCGATGAGCGCGTGCGGGTTGTTCAGCAGGGTGGGCATGTCCTTGCAGGCGCCCGGCTCGGACTCGTCGGCGTTGACCACCAGGTAGTGCGGCTTGCCGTCGCCCTGCGGGATGAAGCCCCACTTGAGCCCGGTGGGGAAGCCCGCGCCGCCGCGGCCGCGCAGCACGGAGTCCTTCATGGTCTGGATGACCTGGTCGGGCTCCATGGCCAGCGCCTTGGGCAGCGCCTGGTAACCGCCGTGCCGCCGGTAGGCGGCCAGCGTGAAGGGGTCCGGCTCGTCCCAGTGCGCGGTGAGCACGGGCGTCAGTACGGCGGTCACGGGGTGCTCCCTGCTATCGAGTCGCCGGCGCCGGAGTCGTCGTCATCGGGAGTCCAGCCGTGCTCCTTGGCGACCCGCAGGCCGGCCAGGCTCGCCGGGCCGGCCGTGTTCCCCAGCGCGGCCTGGTCGTCCGGGAACCCGGCCAGGATCCGGGCGGCCTGCTTCCAGGTGCACAGGCGGGGCGCGCCGCGCGTCGGGGCGACGTCGGCCCCGCTGCGCAGGCCGTCGACCACGTCCCGGGCGGCGGGCGGGGTCATGTTGTCGAAGAACTCCCAGTTGACCATGACGACCGGCGCGTAGTCACAGGCCGCGTTGCACTCCAGGTGCTCGAGCGAGACCTTGCCGTCGCCGGTGGTCTCGTCGTTGCCGACGCCCAGGTGCTCTTTCAGGTCAGCGAAGATGGCATCGCCGCCCATCACCGCGCACAGCGAGTTGGTGCAGACCCCGACGTGATACTCGCCGACCGGGCGGCGCTTGTACATGGTGTAGAACGAGGTCACCGCGGTGACCTCGGCCTCGGTGAGCCCGAGCTGCTCGGCGCAGAACTCGATGCCGTCGGCCGAGACGTAGCCCTCCTCCGACTGCACCAGGTGCAGCAGCGGCAGCAGCGCCGACCGCGACCGCGGGTACCGGGCGATGATCTGCGCGGCGTCCGGTTCCAGCCGGGCGCGCGCCTCCTGCGTCAGCGCCATTACCTGTCGACGCCTCCCATCACGGGATCGATGCTGGCTACGGCCGCGATGACGTCGGCGACCATGCCGCCCTCGCACATCGCGGCGAGAGCCTGCAGGTTGGTGAACGACGGGTCACGGAAATGGGTCCGGAACGGCCGGGTGCCGCCGTCGCTGACCGCGTGGCAGCCGAGCTCTCCGCGCGGCGACTCGACGGCCGCGTACACCTGGCCGGCCGGGACCCGGAAGCCCTCGGTGACCAGCTTGAAGTGATGAATGAGAGCCTCCATGGACTGGCTCATGATGTGCGCGATGTGATCGGGCGAGTTGCCCAGGCCGTCCGGGCCCAGCGCCAGCTTGGCGGGCCAGCCGATCTTAGCGTTGCCGATCATCACCGGGTCGTCGCCGGGGCGGCCCCCCGACAGCCGGTCCACGCACTGCGCGATGATGCGCAGGGACTGGTCCACCTCGTCCATCCGCACCCGGTAACGGTCGTAGACGTCGCAGTTGTCGCGGGTGGGCACGTCGAAGTCGTACGTCTCGTAGCCGCAGTACGGCTGGCTCTTGCGCAGGTCCCACGGCAGGCCGGTGGCCCGCAGGACTGGCCCGGTGACGCCCAGGGCCATGCAGCCGGTCGTGTCGAGGTAGGCGATGTTGCGCGTGCGGGCCAGGTAGATCGGGCTGGCGTCCAGCAGCGCCCGGATCTCGCCGATCCGCTCGGGCATGACCGCCAGGTACTCGCGTAGCCGGTCGAGCGCACCCGAGGGCAGGTCCTGCGAGACGCCGCCCGGCCGCACGTAGGCATGGTTCATGCGCAGGCCGGTGATGAGCTCGAACAGGTCGAGCGTGTTCTCCCGCTCCCGGAGCCCGTAGAGCAGCACGGTGGTGGCGCCCAGCTCCAGGCCGAAGGTGGCGATCGCCATCATGTGCGAGGAGATCCGGTTCAGCTCCATCATCAGGACCCGGATGATCGTGGCGCGCTCGGGAATCTGCTCCTCGATGCCGAGCAGCTTCTCCACGGCCAGGCAGTAGACCGTCTCGTTGAACAGCGGGGCCAGGTAGTCCATCCGGGTGCAGAACGTCGTGCCCTGCGTCCAGGTCCGGAACTCCATGTTCTTCTCGATGCCGGTGTGCAGGTAGCCGATGACCGGCCGCAGCTCGGTCACCGTCTCGCCGTCCAGCGTCAGGATCAGCCGCAGGACCCCGTGCGTCGACGGGTGCTGGGGGCCCATGTTGACCACCAGGCGCTCTTCCCGGCTGTCCGCCGACGCCGCCGCGGCGATGACCTCGTCCCAGTCCTCGCCGCCGACGGTGAAGACGCGGCCCTCGGTCTCGTGGTCAGCCTGAGCGGTCATTCGTATTCCCTCCGCTCGTCCGGCGGCGGGATGGTCGCGCCGCGATACTCCACCGGGATGCCGCCCAGCGGATAGTCCTTCCGCTGCGGGTGGCCTCGCCAGTCGTCGGGCATCTCGATCCTGGTCAGGGCCGGATGACCGTCGAAGATGATGCCGAAGAAGTCCCAGGTCTCGCGCTCGTGCCAGTCGCAGGTCGGGTAGACCTCCAGCAGCGACGGGACATGCGGATCGGCGTCGGGCACCGATACCTCCAGCCGCACCCGGCGGTTGTGCCGCAGTGACACCAGGTGGTAGACGGCGTGCAGCTCCCGGCCCATGTCGGCCGGGTAGTGCACGCCGGACACGCCCAGGCACAGCTCGAAGGCCAGCGCGGGCTGGTCACGCAGCCTGGCCGCCACCTCGGGCAGCCGGTCGCGCCGGACATGGAAGGTGAGCTCGCCGTAGTCCACGGCCACCCGCTCGACCGCGTCCCCGAAGCTGGTCCCCGATTCCTCCAGGGAGCCGCCCAGCGCATCGGCGACCTCGTCGAAGTACGACCCGTACGGGCGCTGGGCGGGCAGCGGCGGTGGCCGCCGCACCTTGAGCCCGCCGTACCCGGAGGTGTCGCCGGTGGTCTGGGTGCCGAACATCCCGGTCCGCTTGACCTGCTCGGCCAGCCGCTCCCGGCCGGCCAGGGCGGCCGGCTCCGGCTCGGCCGGACCAGCCTGCCCGTCCGCGGCGTCATCCCGGCCCGTGGTCACTGTCCCGCCCCGTGGTCATGGGCACCGGCTCCGGGCACGCCCGCCGCCAGCGGCAGCCGCCGCAGCCGGGCCTGCTCCAGCTCGGTGACCTCGCGCTCCCGGTTGGGCCCGAGCTTCATGTTCTGGATCTTGTCGTGCAGCTTGAGGATCGCGTCCAGGAGCATCTCCGGCCGTGGCGGGCAGCCCGGCAGGTAGATGTCGACCGGCACGATGTGGTCTACCCCCTGCACGATGGCGTAATTGTTGAACATGCCGCCGCTGGACGCGCAGACGCCCATCGAGATGACCCACTTGGGCGCCGACATCTGGTCATAGATCTGCCGCAGCACGGGGGCCATCTTCTGGCTGACCCGGCCCGCCACGATCATCAGGTCCGCCTGGCGCGGGGTGTTGGAAGCCCGCTCCATGCCGAACCGGGCCAGGTCGTGCCGCGGGCCGCCGGTCGATATCAGTTCCATGGCGCAGCAGGCCAGGCCGAAGGTGGCCGGCCACACCGAGCTCTTGCGGGCGTAGCCGACCACTTTCTCGACCGAGGTGAGCAGTACGCCGCTCGGGAGCTTTTCTTCCAATCCCATGACTTAGTCCCACTCCAGGCCGCCGCGGCGCCATACGTAGACGTAGGCGATCAGCACGGTGCCGATAAAGGTGACCATCTCTACCAGCCCGAACACCCCGAGCCGGTCGAAGGCGACCGCCCAGGGGTACAGGAAGATGATCTCGATATCGAAGACGATGAACAGCATCGCCGTCAGGTAGTACTTCACCGGGAACCGGATGCCCGAGGGCTGGCGAGTGGGCTCGATGCCGCACTCGTAGGCCTCCAGCTTGGCCCGGTTCCACCGCTTAGGCCCCGACAGGGCCCCCATGATCAGCGAGAAGACGGCAAAGAAGGCGGCCAGCGCACCCAGGATCAGGATCGGCACATAGTGGCCCATCGTCTTATACCCCCTTGCCTGTCTGCCGGGGCACCTTGCCCTGGACGTTCATGTCGGCTGCTCACCACCGCGCGTCGTCGTGCTCATGTCGACCGGCTATGCCGCCGGCGTTATCTTAGACACCGCGTTAATCAGGCGATCCGTCGCGTCGCCACCGCGGGTCTCGGTGAGATTGCCGAGCAGCTTCATGGTGAGCCGCATCACCGCCGGGCGCTTGATGCCGTGCCTGGTCGCGAACCGCATGAACGACGGATTGCCGATCAGGTCGACGAAGATCCGGCCAAGCGTGTAGTACCCACCGTAGCTGTCCTGGAGAATCCTCGGATAAGCCTGCAGGACCCGCTCGGTGCTGGCCGCGGTCGGCCTGGCCAGGGCCTGGGTAATGACCCGCGCAGCTATCTCCCCGGACTCCAGCGCATAGCCGATGCCCTCGCCATTGAACGGGTTGACCATTCCGCCCGAGTCCCCGGCCAGCAGCAGGCCCCGGGTGTAGTGCGGGGTGCGGTTGAAGCCCATCGGCAGCGCCGCGCCGCGGACTGGCTGAGTCCGGTTCTCCTCGGTAAAGCCCCACTCGGCGGGCATGGCCGCCAGCCACCGGCGCAGCAGGGACCGGTAGTCGATGTTCTGGAACGCCGCCGACGTGTTGAGCAGGCCGAGCCCGACATTGCTCGTGCCGTCGCCCATGCCGAAGATCCAGCCGTAGCCGGGCAGCAGGCTGTTCCCGTCCCACAGGTCCAGCCAGGCCTCGAGCCATTCGTCACGGTGCCGCGGGGTGGTGTAGTAGGACCGCACCGCGACGCCCATCGGCCGGTCGTCACGCTTGCGCAGGCCCATGGACACCGACAGCCGGGAGGAGTTGCCGTCCGCGGCCACGACCAGCCGGCCGCCGAAGTCCTGCGGCTGCGCCTCTTTCCCCTCGGCCGTGTCCTGGGCCAGCACGCCGGTGATGCGTCCGGTGCGGTCATCGAGCACCGGGCTGGTCACGTTCATCCCCTGGATAATCCGGGCGCCGGCCTTCTCGGCGTGCTGGGCCAGGATCTGGTCGAAGTCAAGCCGGGTGCGCACCAGTCCGTAGCCGGGGAAGCTCGACATGTCGGGCCAGGGCAGCTCGATGCGCCCGCCGCCGCCGATGATCCGCAGGCCCTTGTTCCGCAGCCAGCCGTCGCTCTTGCTGATCGGCACGCCCATGGCGGCCAGGGCCTTGACCGCCCGCGGGGTCAGCCCGTCGCCGCAGACCTTCTCGCGCGGGAACCGGCTCTTCTCCAGGACGAGCACGTCCAGTCCGGCGCTGGCGAGGTAGTAGGCCGCCGCCGACCCGGCCGGGCCCGCGCCGACGATGATGACGTCGGCTATGTCGGCCGTCTCGGCACGCCGACGCCGCGGGCGAGGTCCGGGACCACTGCCGCCGGGCGGCTGATCCGGCGTGCCGACGGGGAGATCTTGCTCGGTCACGACCCGTCCTGAGGCTTTGCTGCAGACTCCAAGCCTTGTGAACGGCTTCACAAGGGCTACTGGCACTGCAGTCTAGTCCGTTGCCGCAGCTGCCGGTCCGGCCGCCCCTGGGCTAGGCCGGGCGCCGCGCCAGGTGCAGCGCGACGACTCCCAGCGAGAGGTTGAGCCACCGCACCCCGCCCCAGCCGGCGGCACCGATCCGGTCGGCCAGGTCGCGCTGACCAGGCCAGTCCCGGATCGACTCGGCGAGGTAGTCGTAGGCCTCCGCGTTCGGCGACAGGCGGCGGGCGACGGCCGGCAGCGCCCTGGCCAGGTACTGCTCGTACAGCGCGTTCAGCGCGCTCGGCCGCAGGTGGCTGAACTCGCAGATCACCAGCCGCCCGCCGGGCCTGGTTACGCGCAGCAGCTCGGCTAGCGCGACATCCGGGTCGGCCACGTTGCGCAGGCCGAACGAGATCGTCACCGCGTCGAAGGCCGCGTCGGCGAAGGGCAGGTCCAGCGCGTCCCCGGCCACGAAGCGCAGCGCCGGGGCCGGGTCCCGGGCCCCGACCGTCAGCATGCCCAGGGAGAAGTCGCAGGCGATGCAGCGCGCGCCGGCGGCGGTGAACGCGCGGGAGGAGGTCCCGGTCCCCGCCGCGAGGTCCAGGACGAGCTCGCCGGGCCGGGCGCCGACGGCTCGGGCCACCACCCGGCGCCAGTACCGGTCCTGGCCCAGCGACAGCGCATCGTTCAGCAGGTCATAGCGCTCAGCGACCTTGTCGAACATCGCCGAGACCTCGCCGGGCTTCTTGTCCAGCTGGGCTCGCGTCATGGCGTCAGCCTGACATACCGCCGCGGCGGCCCGGCCGCGGCCGGCCGGTCACAGGAGCTCCGGCCGCTGCCACGGCTGGCCCAGGACGTGCTCGGCCAGGAAGGCCAGCACCGTCTCGTACCAGACCACCGTGTCACCGGGCTTGAGGATCCAGTGGTTCTCGTCCGGGAAGTACAGGAACTTGGCTACCTTCGAGTGGCTGGTCAGGTCGGCCCACAGCCGCAGCGCCTCGCCGACCGGCACCCGGTAGTCCCGGTCGCCGTGAATGACCAGCATGGGCGTCACGATATTGGCCACATGCAGGTGCGGGGAGTTCTCGTCGTAGCGCTTGGGCGCGGCCGCCGCGTCCCCGAAGATCCGCCGCCAGTACGCGGGCTCGTCGGTGGTGCCGTTGAACTGGTCCAGCGCCCACAGGCTGGCGTGGCTGACGATCGCCGCGAACCGGTCGGTGTGCCCGGCGATCCAGTTCGCCATGTAGCCGCCGAAGGAGCCGCCCATCATGGCGGTGCGGCTCGCGTCGATGTCGGGCCGCGTGACGACGGCGTCGGTGATGGCCATGACGTCGGTATACGGGCTGTCGCCCCAGGCGCCGTGCCCGCGCTCCATCATGTGCTGCCCGTAGCCGGTGGACAGCGCCGGATCGGGCAGCAGGACGGCGTAGCCGCGGGCCGCCATCAGCCAGGGATTCCAGCGCCAGGACCAGGCGTTCCAGCTGGACTGCGGACCGCCGTGGACCCACAGCAGCAGCGGGGCCGGCGCGCCGGCCGAGGCGGTCTGCGGCAGCACGAGCCAGCCCCGGACGGTCGTGCCGTCCGCCACCGTGGTCTGCACCTCCTCCAGGCGCCCCGGCACCTCCAGCGCCGCACCGGGAGTGCTCAGCCGCACCGGCTCGCGGCTAGCCGGGCCGCCCGGGGCGCTGCCCGCCAGGTCGATCCGGACCGGTGCGGGCGGCGCGCCGATCGCGTTGCGCAGGGCGTAGAGGGACCGGCCGTCGCGGGACAGGCTGAGGCTGTCGTAGGCCCCGTCGTCCGCGGTGATCCCGGTGACGCCGCCGTCCGCCAGGTCAGCCCGGAACACGGGGCGCCGGCCCTGGTCGTCGGCGGTGAAGTAGACCGAGCCAGAGTCGTGGGCCCAGGCCACCTCGGCCGGGATCCGGTCGAACCCGGCCAGCAGGTCCCGCGGCTGGCCGCCGCCCAGGCCGGCTAGCACCAGGGTGGCGTCGCCCGGCCGGTCGTAGGTATCCCGCTCGGTGCGGATCGCGGCCACCAGGCGGCCGTCCGGCGAGACCCGCGGCTGGCTAAAGTCCGCCTCGGCCGACGTCAGGAGGGTGCGGCGGGCCCCGGTGGCGGCATCGATGACCACGATCTCCGTGCGCCGCTCGCCGGCGGGCTCGGGCACCACCCAGCCGGTGACCACCGCCGAGCCGTCCGGGGTCAGCTCGAAGACCTGCTCGTCCAGCTCCCGGCGTGCGTCCGGGGTGAGGTCACGCGGCGCCGGCGCGCTTTCCTCGCCCGCCGGGACCGGCCCGGTCAGCAGGTGCAGGCTGTCGGGGCCCAGGTCCTGGTCCCAGTACCGGACGGTGCCGCCCTCGTGCAGGATCGCGTTCACGCCCGCGGCCGCCCGCGCCTTGCGCCGCGCGGCGTCGGCGGCGGCGCCCGTGGCTCCCGGCAGGACGCCGGCGCTGTAGACCACGGCAGCCTGGTCGCGGGCGCCGGAGATGGCCGCCACCCCGCCCGGCGGGGCTGCGATCCGGCGCGCCTCGCCGCCGGCCGCCGGCAGCAGCCACAGTGCTGCCTGGTCCCGGGCTGCCTGGTCCCGGGCTGCCTGGTCCCGGGCTGCCTGGTCCTCGGCCGGCTCGTCCTGGCCAGCCTCCTCGGCCCGGGAGCCGCCCGGCTCGCCCGGCCGCTTGGAGGCGAACAGCAGGGAGCCGTCCGGCAGGAATTCCGGGCTGCTCTCGCCCTCGGCACTGCGGGTGAGCCGGGCCGGCACGCCGCCGGCGGACGTCGGCACGCGCCAGATGGCCGTGACGTACCTGACGGGCTCGCCGCCCACCGTCTGCACGGTAGCGGCTAGCCAGGTACCATCCGGCGACAGGCGCAGCGAGGTCACCCTGGGGGCGGAAACGAATGCGGTCAGGTCGGTGAAGTCGGTCACAGGTCTCCTTGCTGTGGGCTCCATGGGACGATACGTGACATGAGGGACGTCAGGAAGGCCGCCCGGCCCGGCTGGATCCGCGCTAGTTTCGCGTCATGAAAGCGCTTGTCCTCGCTGGCGGCTCAGGTACCCGGCTGCGGCCGATTACCCATACCTCCGCCAAGCAGCTGCTGCCCGTCGCCAACAAGCCCGTGCTGTTCTACTGCCTGGAAGCCATCCGCGATGCCGGGGTGACTGACGTCGGCGTCGTGGTCGGTGACACCGCACCGGCAGTCCAGGGCGCCGTCGGCGACGGCTCGGCGTTCGGGCTCAAGGTCACCTACATCCGCCAGGAGGCCCCGCTCGGGCTGGCTCACGCGGTGCTGTCAGCCGCCGACTATCTCGGCGATGACGACTTCATCATGTACCTGGGGGACAACTTCATTGTCGGCGGCATCACCAGCCTGGTGGACGAGTTCCGCGCGCGGCGGCCGGACGCCCAGATCATGCTGACCCAGGTCCCTGACGCCCGTGAGTTCGGGGTAGCCCAGCTCAACGACGCGGGCGCCGTGATCGGGCTGGAGGAGAAGCCCGAGCATCCCAAGAGCGACCTGGCCCTGGTCGGCGTGTACATGTTCACGGCGGCGGTCCATGAGGGCATCCGCCAGCTCAAGCCCTCCTGGCGGGGCGAGCTGGAGATCACCGAGGCGATCCAGTGGCTGCTGGACGCCGGGCGGCTGGTGTCCTCGACCGTGATCTCCGGGTACTGGAAGGACACCGGCAACGTCGCGGACATGCTGGAAGTCAACCGGATGGTGCTGGAGAGCCTGGCCCCTCGGGTGGGGGGCGAGGTCGACGCGGCCAGCGAGCTGATCGGGCGGGTCGTGATCGAGGAAGGCGCGATCGTGACCCGGTCCCGGATCGTCGGGCCCGTGATCATCGGGGCCGGCACGGTCGTCACGGACTCCTACGTCGGCCCGTTTACCGCGCTGGCCGACGGCTGCGTGATCACCGGAGCCGAGATCGAGTACTCCATCGTGCTGGGCGGGGCGTCCATCCGGGGGGTCCGGCGCATCGAGGCCTCGCTGATCGGCCACGCGGTCGAGGTCACTCCGGCTCCGAACGTCCCCCGGGCGCACCGCCTCGTACTCGGCGACCACAGCAAGGTCCAGATCAGCTCATGACCCGCTGGCTAGTGACCGGGGCCGGCGGCATGCTCGGCCGCGACCTGGTCGACCTGCTCCGCGCCGCCGGCGCCGCCGTTACCGCCCTGTCCCGCCGCGACCTGGACATCACCGGCCCGGCGGCCGTCACGGCGGCGGTGCGGGGCGCCCGGCCCGACGTCGTGGTCAACTGCGCGGCCTGGACCAACGTCGACCTGGCGCAGGCCAGGGAGGACGAGGCGCTGGCCGTCAACGGCGCGGGCGCGGCCCATGTCGCGGCCGCGTGTGCCCGGGCGGGCGCCGCGATGATCCAGCTGTCCACCGACTACGTCTTCGCCGGCACCGCGGCCCGGCCGTACGCCGAGGATGCCCCGCCGGCGCCGGCGAGCGGCTACGGCCGGACCAAGCTCGCCGGCGAGCGGGCCGTGCTGGAACAGCTGCCGGATTCGGGTTACGTCCTGCGCACGGCCTGGCTCTACGGGCCGCACGGCGGGAATTTCGTGCGCACCATGATCCGGCTGGAGCGGGAGCGGCCGACGGTCACGGTGGTGGACGATCAGCACGGCCAGCCCACCTCCACGGCCGTCGTGGCCGAGCGGATCCTCGCGCTGGCCGGCGCGCGGGCGCCCGCGGGCGTCTATCACGCGACCTGCTCGGGGCAGACCACCTGGTTCGGGCTGGCCCGCGAGGTGTTCGCGCTGATCGGCGCCGATCCGGACCGGGTGGTGGCGATGCCCAGCACCCAGCTGGATCGTCCGGCCCCCCGGCCCGGCTACAGCGTGCTGGCCCACGGCGCCTGGGCCCGGGCCGGCCTGGGGCCCCTCCCCGACTGGCGGGCCGCGCTCGCCCGGGCCATCCCGGCCCTCGTGACCGGCCCTAGTTATCGGTGATCATGGCCGCGGCCACCGTGGCGTTGGTGGACTCATCGATGAGGATCAGGCCGCCGGTCATCCGGTTCCGGCTGTAGGGATCGCAGAACACCGGCTGGGTCAGCCGCATCGTCACCCGGCCGATCTCGTTGAGGCCCAGCTGGGTCGCCGCCTCGTCCCGGTGCAGGGTGTTGACATCGAGCCGGTACTGCAGATCCCGGACGATGGCCTTGACCGTCCTGGTCGAGTGCTTCACGATCAGCCGGCTCTGCGCGGTCAGCGGCCGGACCTCGCTCATCCAGCACACCATGGCCTCGATGTCCTGGGTGGCCACCGGCTGGTTGTGCGGGCGGCAGAACATGTCGCCCCGGGAGACGTCGAGGTCGTCGTCGAGCAGCAGCGTGACTGACATGGGGGGGAACGCCTCGGCCGCCGGCCCGCGCGCGGTGTCGATCCGGCGGATCGTGGTGGTCAGGCCGGACGGCAGGTGCATCACCTCGTCCCCCGGCTTCAGCACCCCGCCCGCCACCTGGCCGGCGTAGCCCCGGTAGTCGTGCAGTTCCGGGTCGGTGGCCTGGTGCGGCCGGATGACGTACTGCACCGGGAACCGGACGTCGATCAGGTTCCGGTCGGACGCGATGTGCAGGTGCTCGAGGTGGTGCAGCAGGGACGGCCCCTCGTACCACGGCATGTTGCCCGAGCGCTGGACCACGTTGTCGCCGTGCAGCGCCGAGATGGGGATGAACGTGAGGTCGCCGATCTCGAGCTTGGCCGCGAACGCGGTGAACTCCTCGACGATGTTCTCGAATACCTGGGCGCTGTAATCGACCAGGTCCATCTTGTTGACGGCCAGGACCAGGTGCGGCACATGCAGCAGCGTGGCCAGGAAGGCATGCCGGCGGCTCTGCTCCGTGAGCCCGTTCCGCGCGTCGACCAGCACGATAGCCAGGTCGGCGGTGGAGGCTCCGGTCACCATGTTGCGGGTGTACTGAATGTGGCCGGGCGTGTCGGCGATGATGAACTTGCGGCGCGGCGTGGCGAAGTAGCGATAGGCCACGTCGATCGTGATGCCCTGCTCGCGCTCGGCCCGCAGGCCATCGGTCAGCAAGGCCAGGTTCGTGTACTCCTCGCCGCGTTCCCGGCTGGTGCGCTCGACCGCCGCGAGCTGATCCTCGAAGATCGCCTTCGAGTCATAGAGCAGCCGCCCGATCAGCGTGCTCTTGCCGTCGTCCACCGAGCCGGCCGTGGCCAGCCGGAGGATGTCCATGTGCCGCTCCGCGCCGCCCGCGGCTGCCTCGCGGCCCGGCTCGGCGGCGGCCTGCGTGCCCGTCATCAGAAGTAACCCTCTCGCTTGCGATCCTCCATGGCGGCCTCGCTGGCCCGGTCATCGGCCCTGGTCTGGCCGCGCTCGGTGATCCGGGTGGCCGCGATCTCGGCGATTACCTCGGCCACCGTGGCCGCCGAGGACTCCACCGCGCCCGTGCAGGTCATGTCGCCGACCGTCCGGTACCGCACCAGGGCCTCCAAGAGGGACTCATCATCGGCCCTGGTCACGAACTCGTTGTCGGCCAGCAGGATGCCGTCGCGCTCGAAGACCTGGCGCTGGTGGGCGAAGTAGATCGACGGGATCTCCAGCTGCTCCCGGTCGATGTAGTACCAGACGTCCAGCTCGGTCCAGTTGGAGAGCGGGAACACCCGGATGTGCTCGCCACGGTGGATCCGGGTGTTGTACACGTTCCACAGCTCAGGCCGCTGGTTCTTGGGGTCCCACTGGCCGAATTCGTCGCGGAAGGAAAACACCCGCTCCTTGGCGCGGGCCTTTTCCTCGTCGCGACGGCCGCCGCCGAATACGGCGTCGAAGCGGTGCTCGGTGATCGCGTCCAGCAGGGTGGTGGTCTGCAGCCGGTTACGGCTGGCCCAGCGGCCGGTCTCCTCCGCCACCCGGCCGGCGTCGATGGAGTCCTGGACGGAGCTGACGATCAGGCGCGCCCCCGCCTCCTGCGTCCGCCGGTCCCGGTACTCCAGCACCTCGGCGAAGTTATGGCCGGTGTCCACGTGCATGACGGGAAACGGGATCTTCGCCGGCCAGAAGGCGCGCTCCGCGAGCGCGAGCATGACGATCGAGTCCTTGCCACCGGAGAACAGCAGCACCGGCCGCTCGAACTCGGCGGCCACCTCCCGCATGATGTGGATGGATTCGGCCTCGAGGACATCGAGCTGGGACAGCAGGTAGTCGGTACGGGACGGTGCCATCAGGAAAGCTCTCCGGGTCGGTAGGCACTAGCAGATGTACTGAGCCAGGATAGCGGCGGCGAACGGCTCCAGGGGCAGCGCGCGGCACTCCTGCGCCGTGCACCAGCGCGCCTCATCGCCGGGCTGGCCTCGCGGCCGGGGCGGGCCGGCCGGGACGATGGTGGCCTGGTAAATCAGCCGGACGGCGTGCAGCGGGCGGCGCCGCCGTCCGACCCGCGCGACGTCGCTGAGCACCTCCCGCAGGGCACCCACCCGGACCTCCAGGCCGGTCTCCTCCCGGACCTCACGGATCACGGCCTGCTCAGGATGCTCACCATGCTCGACGCCGCCGCCGGGCAGCAGCCACAGCCCGGACCGCCCGCGGCCCGTCTCCCTGCTCAGCAGCACCCGGCCCGCCTCGTCGACGACCAGGGCGTAGGCGGCCAGCCGCTGGAGGGTTCCCACCGCCACGCTCCTTCGGCTGACCAGCAGACGGCGCAGGCCAGCGCCACGCCGCCCAGCGTAGCCGTGGCGCTCGCAATGCGGGGATGCGCGGACAATTCGGGACCAGCCTCGGCTAGGGTTGCCTCGTGCTGAGAGCGAATACGTCCAGGTCGGGAACTATGGTCGGCACGCTGGCGACCGGTGGCGCGGCCACGCTCTTGACCTGCTGGGCCGTCGGGAAGCTGATGCAGAGCGAGGCGGTCATCCGGCCGTCGCGGCGGGTGTACGACTACGTCCGCGAGCACCGGTCCCCGGCTCTGGCCCGGCGCCTGGAGCAGGCCGTGACGACGATGGGCGACTACGCCGTCATCGGCCCGTTCTCGGCCCTGGTCGGGGGAATGGTCGCCTACGAGCGCCGGGACTGGACGCCGCTGCCGCTGCTGGCTGGCGGCGTGATGTCCGAGGTCTACCTGCAGAAGGCGCTCAAGCGGCTGGTCAAGGGGACCAAGCCGCCGCAGGAGTTCTCGGTCGGGCCGCCCGGGGACTTCCCGTCCGGCGGCGCGGCCCGCACGGTCATCACCTTCGGGCTGCTGGCGCACCTGCTGGCCCAGCGCTGGGACAGTCCCGCGGAGCGCCGGGTCATCTGGGCCATCGCCGCGGGGCTGGTGGCCGCCCAGGGCGGCTCGCGGCTGTACCTGGGGCGGCACTGGCCCGAGGACGTGCTCGGCGGGTGGCTGTTCGGGTGGCTCATCCTGCGCACCCTGACCAAGGCCGACGAGCTGGCCTGAGATCTCCGCCCGGGCCGCCCGGGTCAGGCTGAGCACGTCCAGGAGACCGTTCCGGACAGGGTCCGGCCAGCCGCCCGCGTGCCCTGCGCGTTCGCGAAGGTAAACGAGCCCGAGCCGTTGGCCTTGAAGGTCACCGACGCCGAGGAGCTGGCCGCCAGGAGGTTATAGCTGGCCGTGCCGACGTTGATGACGGCGCCGGCGGCGGCGATCGCGTCCTTCCCGTAGGTGCCGGGACCGTGGTAGGGCAGCACCTCGGCCGCGTAGTAGACATCGCTGCCCACGGCCGGCGATGGCACCCGGAACAGCTTCCTCGCGCCCTTCGCCCCCGGCGTTCCCCTGCGGGCGAGCCGTGCGCAGGAGCTGGCGGGACTGGTCACGCCGGGAAACGCGCTGAAGGACGCGTGCCGGCTGCTCGCGCCGTGCAGGTTCAGAGTTCCCTTGAAGGTGATCAGCCCGGCGATGACCTGACCGGACGCCGCGGCCTGGCTGCTGCCGCTGCCCGGGCTCGCGGGACTGGAGGACGCACCGCCCCCGGCGCTCCCCGAGGCCGTGCTCCCTGACGCAGCGCTCCCCGAGGAAGCGCCCCCGGAGGACGCGGACGGCGAGGAGGCCCCGGCCGCCGAGGACCCGGCGGATGAGCTACAGGCCGCCAGGGCGGCCGTGAGGACAAGCCCGGCCGCCACGGTCGTCCCCCTGGCGGCAAGCAGGCGACGCTTTCGGGGGCAGGCAGGCGGGGATGTATATGGCATGACAGGGAGTTTAGAGGTGCGCGTTACCGATATTTGCCTGGTCAGCATTCAGACCCCGTTACTTGGCGGATATAGGAGATTCGACCCGGCGGCCAGAGCCGCGGTTCAGATGCCACGACCGCGGCGGTTGGCCATGCGCACGATTGAGGTGGCCGGAATGATGCCGGCCGCCACGGCCAGGGCCAGGTAGGCCCGGCGTTCCCGCGGGTTGCCCCGCAGGGCGCGCCAGCTGGAGCGGCACGCGGCCGGCCGCTGGGCCAGGGCGGCCTGCGCGAAGGCGATCTGGCCCTCGATCCGGGACCGGCCCTGCGGGTCGGCCGTCAGCTCAGGATGCTTGCCCAGCATGTAGGCCAGGGCGTCCGCGATGGTCTGCCAGCGCTCGGCGAAGAACGACTGCTCGTGCCAGTACACGTCGACCAGCGGCTGCTCCACGGAGACGATCGGGCCCAGCCGCGCCGCCCGCAGCAGCAGGTCATAGTCCTCGCCGTAGCAGCCGGGGATCTGCTCATCCACCAGGCCCAGGTCGGCGAGGGCGTCGCGACGGATCACGAAGGTCGACGGGTGCAGCGCTGTGACGCGATCTCGCACCAGCTCCGGCAGCCCGACCCGGCCCGGCGGCACGCGCTCGACGATGTGGTCGGAGTGGTGAATACGCACGCCGCTGGCGACAAACTGGGCCGACGAGCGGTTCAGCTCCTCGACCTGCAGGCTCAGCTTGCCGGCGTCCCAGGCGTCGTCGTCGTCGCAGAAGGCGATCAGGGCGCCGTCCGTGGCGGCGATCCCGGTATTGCGGGCGCCCGCCAGCCCGGGAGTCCGGGTGTTGGTCACCGTCCGCAGCTTCCGCCCGGCCGGCACCTCGACCGGGACCGGGACCGGCGTGCTCTGGTCAAAGACGACTACGCACTCCAGCTCGCCCGGGTAGGACTGGCGCAGGATGCTGGTGACGGCTCGTTCCAGGAGCGCCGGGCGGTCGCGGGTGGCGACGATGACGCTCACCGACGGCCACGGCAGGTCAGGCCCAGTCAACGAACAGGCTCCTTACTGGTCGGCCAGGGCAGGGACCGCCCGAGCAGGTCCTCCAGGCCGCGGTTATGGTCCTCGAGAGCTTCCCGCAGCCGCTGGCGCGTCTCCGGGCGGATGTCCGGAGCGGGCATGTAGTTGTGCCGGACCCGGCTGGTCAGCCGGCCCGGCGCGAGGCCGAGAAATTTCCACACGTCATTCACGTGCCGCTGCGGATCGGCGTAGAAATCCTCACTGGCCGCGATGTGGAACTGCTCCCGCGGGAAGAGCCCGAACCAGCGCGGCAACATGTCGAGGTAACGCCCTTGCGCCAGATAGGAATGGTTCTCGTGCTCCGCGCTCACGTATCCGGGCTCCGAGACGATCCGCTCCTGCTCCCCGCGCAGCCGCTCCGGCTCGGCGTCCAGCGCCTCCTCGAAACTCAGCGTCTCGCCGCCGTGATGGGTGCGCTCCTTGAAGTGGGAGTAGGCCCGCTCCACCGGGTCACGCAGGAAGACAATGATCTTCACATCGGGGAGATCGCGGGCCAGGCGCTCGGCGGCCAGGGGATGGAACAGGTAGTACGGGCTGGCGTCGCCCGCGATGGCGGGCTGGATGCCAGGCCGCGCGAGATGCCGCCCGGCGACCTGCAGGGGAAAGTGCGAGCGGTACCACGTCAGGCCGCGGGAGTAGCGCGTGTCGTAGTAATGGACGCCCTTGATGTGCTGGCGCCCCGGGAACAGTGGCTGGATGGACGGATGCTCCAGCACGTACCGGTAGAGCGACGTGCTCCCGCCGCGCTTGGCCCCGATGATGACGAAATCGGGCCCGCGCCGCAGGCCGGACGTGAGCTCGCCGTAGCGGCGCAGCGCGCGCTTGGCCGACTCGCGGGCAGCGCGCTCCACGGGTCCCCTGGGCTGGTCGGTCATCGAGTCCTCCTGGTCATGAAGTCCACCGGTGGCTAGGCCGCCTGCTGGTCGGCTCGGTTGGCTGCGGGCGGCACCGCCCGCAGGCGCAGCGCCGCGGTCAGCCCGGTGAGCTGAAGGGGAACGCGGGCCAGATAGAGCGTCACGGCGAACGCGGCCAGCCCGACGGCCAGCGCCGCGGCCAGGGCCGGCAGCGTCTGGCCCAGCAGGACCCGGGCGGCGACCGCCGATAGCCCGAAGCAGCCGACCGTGGTCGCGACCACGAGCCCGTAGCCGGCCCCGAAGGGGGCCAGGCCCAGCACCATGCGGACCTCGATCACGGCGGTGATGTTGTCGATGATGATGCTCGCCGCCCAGGCGATCGCCGCGCCCACGATGCCGATCCGCGGGACCAGCAGGAAGTTCAGGCCGATGTTGGCGATGAGCGCGGCTCCGGCGTTGAGGGCACTCCACGAGCTCTTGCCCCCCATCAGCAAGACCACGGTCACGTTGCCGGTGCCCAGGTTGACGAGCATGGCCCCGGCCAGGACGGCCAGGGCCGCCGCGCCGGCCGTGTAGCGCGCTCCGAAGATGCCCAGGATCACGGCGGGAAAAATGGCCAGGATGATATAGAACGGCCAGGAGGCCAGCATCAGCCAGCGGGTCGCGCTCTGGTAGAGCTCGGCCGCGCGACTGAACTCCTTGCGGGCCAGGAGCGCGCTGAGCTGGGGGCCTATGGCCAGGCGGTTTCCCTCGAGCGCGAAGGTACCGACGATCGCCAGCTTGCTGACCGCGCTGTACACGCCCGCCGCATAGCCCGACACCAGCGCCCCGACAATCAGGATGTCCAGCCAGAGGATCACGACCTGGAACGTGGCCTGGAAGCCGCGCGGAGCGGTGAAGCCCCAGAACTCGCCGGCCAGCTGGCGGCTCCGGGCCGCTACCAGGTGCCAGTGCCCGCGGTGCCGTCCGCGGTCGCGATTAGCCGGAGAACGGGCCTCCGGCGGGACCGGCGCGTCGAAGATCACGGGAAATTCCAGGGTGGCGGCCAGTTCCGGAGTCACGGGAAACTCCGCCCTGACCGGTCTCCTGGGCCGGGCGGGGGGCGGAGCGCTGGCCGGCCGCGCGGCGGCGGGCTCGCCATGGCGCTGCGGCCCGCGTGGCGCCCGGAGCGGGACTTCCTTCCCGAGGATCCTGACGAAGATGACCAGGCCCGCCGCCAGGCCGAGGACGACCGGCATGCCCCAGCCGACCAGGGCGCCGCGCAGGCCCAGGCCGGCGATGAGGGCGGCCAGGACCAGCCCGAGCCGGACCACCGGCTTTCCGAGGCCCTCGATGGCCAGGTACGGCCACATCCGCCCGAAGCCTCGCGCACCATCGACCAGGCAGGCCGACAGCGCCCCGAGCGGGACCAGCGGGGCCACGAACCGGATGTCGGCCGTCCCGGTCGCCGAGTTCACTCCGTGCAGGAAGATCCGGGCCAGGTCCGGCGCGTAGTGCCACATCGCCACCGCGGCGGCCGAGCCGATGATCAGGACCGGGATCACGGCGATCACGACGACGCGGCGGGCGTCGATCAGGCCCCCGATGGCCCGGGCGCGGGAAATCCACCGGGTCAGCCCCGTGTCCGCGCCGAGCTCGAAGGTGTTGGACAAGATGGTGTACAGCGCGATCAGCTCGAACAGCGCGCCCGCGCCGGCCGGTTCCAGCCACCGGCTGACCAGCACGACCAGCCCGAAGCTCAGCACCGCGCCGGTGACCATGGCCACCAGGTTGACCAGCGATCCGCGGGCCACCAGGGCCGCCTCTGACGAGACCCGCGCTGGCGGCGCCGCGGCCTCGCCTGTCACCGGGCAACCACCGCGGGCACCGGCGGCGGGCTGAGGTCGGCAGCGGCAGCCGGGGTGCTCGCCGGACGCCCGCAGCGGCGGTAGGCCAGGGCCGTGGCCGCCATCACCACCTGCAGCTCGGCGGGCAGCCAGCCGTACACAGTGATCTGGGCCAGGCCGACCAGGGGGACGGTGTGCAGCCAGAGTCCGGCCGTGCCGCGCGCGCGGCGCGTCTGCCACAGCATGGCCAGGAACGTGCCGATGAACAGCGCGGTGGCCGGGTAGCCATCGGAGTACAGGATCATCCACAGCTGGCCCTGGGTGCCGATGGGCGGCGTGCCGCCCTGGCCGGTCACCGCCTGGGGCTCGCCGTAGCCGAAGATCGGCGACATGTTGGCGCCCGCGATCGCCTGGGCCTCGACGCTGGCCCGGGTGGCGTTGCTGCGGCCGTGCGTGCTGGACAGGTTGGCGCTGACCAGATGACCCAGCGGCGTCAGGAGCACGACGACGCCCACCAGCGCGATCAGGCTCAGCAGGGACACCAGCGCGCCCAGGCGGCCCCGCATGGCCAGGCGGATGGCCACGTACAGCAGGCCGACGCCGAGGCTCAGGAACATGCCGCGGTTCAGCGAGACGACCATCGGCACCAGCGAGGCGATCAAGAAGCCGGCGACCACCTTGCGGCGGGGCCCCGGTCCGGCGGCGGCCAGGGCGGCGAGGCCCACCGGGGTCAGCACCGCGATGTTGCCGCCCCAGTTGTTGGTGTAGGGGAAGGGGGCCGCCGGGCGCGGGACCGGAAATCCGAGAAAGTTCTCGACCTCCGCGAACACCGGATGGACCAGCTCCAGGACGAAGGGCTGGTTGCGCAGTCCGTGCGGCAGCAGGTGCTCCAGCGGCGGCGTGAACGTGTGGGCGCCCACCACCAGGCCCGCATAGCCGCCGATCACCACGATCATCCAGAAGACGGTGAGGATGCGCAGCGCCTTGACGTCCATCCGGCCCGAGCGCGGCAGGTTGTACATGTACAGGAACAGGACCCCGGCGCCGGCGTAGAGGGTTAGCCGGTAGCTGAAGGTCATGATCTTCGTGCCGCTGGTCAACTGCAGGCCCGACAGCAGCACCCAGCTGACGAAGGCCAGCCAGAGGGCGAAGGCAACCGGGGCACGGGTCCGTTCCCGCCAGATCAGGGCCACGACCATGAAGATGGGCACGATGGACCAGATGAAGGCGCTGAGGCCGAGCGCCCACCAGACCGGGAACAAGACGAACAAGACGACGAGCGGCCAGGTAACCGGAAGCCGCACGCCGCCGCTTCGTAGCCGGCCACGGGCTACCCGGCCGCCGAGCAATCCGGCGGGTGCCGCTCCCGGCTGACCGAGGCCCTGACGGTCCTCCTGGAGCGGCGTGCTCACGATGACCGCTTCGCGGGTCCGCCCGAGGGAGTGCCGCCGGGAACCGCGGGGAACGGCCGGGTCACCGGCGGCGCGGGCCTGGCCGCCTGCGCGCTGCCGGTGCGGTCCGTGCTCGCCGGGGCGGGGCTGATCACCGGGCTCTGCTCGGGGGACCGCTGCTGCCTGTGCCGGCCGACCTTGCTGCGGCCCACGAAGACGCCGCCGATGACCACCGCGCCGACCTGGTCCAGGCTGTGCCGCACGCCCTCGACGGCCCGGCCCCGGGTGCGCGCCTCACTGGCCAGCACGATCACCCCATCGACGTGCGACCCGAGCGCGAAGGCGTCGGAGACGGTCGCGGGCGGGGCGTCCAGCAGCACGAAATCGTAGTTGACGCGCTGGCTTTGCAGCAGGTCGCGGATGCCGCTGGAGTGCACGATCGACAGGGTGTTGGCCAGCTGGTGCCCGCTCGGCAGGACCGCGAGCCGCTTGACGATAGTCGCCGGCAGCGGAGTCCCGGACGCCTGCTTGGGGTGGTGCGTCACCACCTCGGGGTCACCTCCCCCGGCCAGCAGGTCCGTGAGCCCGTTGTTGTTCGGCACGTCGAAGATCTGCGGCAGGACCGAGCCGCGCACGTCGGAAGCGACCAGCAGGACCCGCCGGCCCGACTCGGCCAGCGCTACCCCGAGCTCGGCGGCCACGCGGCCGGAGGAGACGCCCGCGTCGGTCGAGACCACGAGAAAGGTGTGCAGGTTCCCGCGGGCGGCCGCGGCCACCACGGTTGCCCGCAGCACCCTTACGGCGTCCGCGGCCCGGCTGTTGGGGCTCTCGGCGGTGGCGATCGCCGGCGCCTGGCGCTTGACGCCGTTCCGGCCCACGACGGACACGTGCTCCGCGGGCGGCAGCACCGCCAGGGTGGCCGCCCCCAGCCTGCGCTCGAGCTGCGCGACGTCCCGCACCCGGTCGTCGAACACGTCGCGCGCGAACGCCAGGATCAGCCCGATCAGCAAGCCGATCAGCAAGCCGAGGGCCAGGAGGGTGGAGTGGCCGAGCCCGGACGGCTTGGTCGGAATCGCGGCGTAGATGGGCTTGCCGCCGCTGTCGTCGTAGGTGGCGAGCGTGGCGAGCTGAGTGTCCGCCACGCCGGCCTGGCTGGTGAGCTCGTTGAGCCGGATCGTCAGCGTCTGGTGCGCGGAGGACGTCGCCGACGACCGGCTGAGCTGGCCGGCCACCTGCCCGATCTGCGCGCGCAGCGATGCCACCTGGGCTTTGAGGGTCCCCTCCAGCGTCGCGAGCTGGCCGGCCAGCTGACTGTGCCGGAAGGACAGGTAGGCCTTGGCGAACGCGTTGGCCCCGGCCTGTGCGAGTCGCGGGCTCGATGCCTTCCAGGCGATCTGCAGGACATTAGAGGTGGTCAGCGTGCTGGCCGGGACCGTGACCGTCAGCCGCTTGGCCGCCGTGGTCTGCAGCACGGCCGGCTGGACGCCCAGGTACTGCGCGGCCTGCGTGATCACCGGAGCCGACTGGGCGATGGCCTGCTCGGTGCTCATGTTGACCTGCTGCTGGCTGGCCTGGGTCGACTGGCCCAGCGGGCCTTCGGCGGTCACCACGACCTGCGAGGTAGCCGCGTAGCTCGGAGCGGCGTTGTAGGCATACGCGGCCCCGCCCAGGCCGCCGATCAGGGTGACGACCACGACGAGCACCCAGCGGCGGCGGACGACCAGCCAATAGTCGCGCAGGTCGATAGAGCGCGGCTCAGCCGCGAAATCTTCCTGCTCCGGCACCTGTCGTGGCATGAGAACGTCCTCCGTTACGGCACTCGAGGGTCAGCGGCCTTCAAGCGCCTGCTTCCTAGTTAGCGGGGTGAGCGGGGTGAGCGGGTTCAGCGGGGTGAGCAGTGAAGTAGGGGTCGCGCGCGAGAGCGCGGAATGCGGCCAGGGCCGAAGACGACGACGTCACCTTCCAGTCGAACTGATAACCGAAATTCTCGTGGATAGAGTTAAAGTAGACAACGGCCTTGATCCGCGGGAACTGCGTCCGCAGCTCCTTTCCGGCCTGCCGGAGCCAGGCCGCCTTCGCGTCCGGCCTGCCCTCGACGGCCCCGAACTCCCCGATGAGCAGGGGCTTAGCCGCATGCTCGGCCCACCGGTAGAAGGCCGAGAAGATGTCGGAGAAGCTTCGCCAGGCCACGCCCGGCAGCCTGGGGGCCCAGTTATATCCGTCCGCACCTATCCAGTTTACGTAGGCATCTCCGGGATAGAACCGCTGTGCGAATCCTGTCGCAAAACCGACACCTGACGGATTCCACACCCAGTGCACGTTTGCCGCCCCGGCGCTGGCGAAGATTTCGTGCAGATGCCGCCACGCCGCGACGAACTGGGCCGGCGAGCCGGCGAGCCTGGCCTCATAGCCGTTGTTCATCTCCGGGAAGTAACGCAGCAGGACCGGCCCGGGCAGCGACTTCAGGGCCAGGGCCTGGGCGCGTACCCAGCTGTCGGAGGTGCCCGCCAGCAGCCGGGCCGAGCTCTCGCCGGTCCAGGAAATCATCGGGATCCGGCCGCCGCGCAGGTCCCAGCGCGCGAGCGCGACCGGCATCGGCTCGTTCCAGGACAGGTACAGGCTGCTAATAGCGAGCTTGCGGCCAATGGCGTGCTCAAAGGCGACGATCCCCGCTTCCTGGCCGCTGTCGGTAAACCCGCTCGTCGGCTTGACCCAGGCTCCGAGCAGGATTCCCGCCGCCGGGATCAGGGCGTCCGGCTGCAGCGGCGGCAGTGGCCCCGTCGGCGGCCGGTAGGCGGCCGACGGCTGCTGCTGGCCCGGCCGGGCCAGCAGCAGCACGGCCAGCGCCGTCACGGCCGCGACGATCACGGCCGTGACGGCGAGCACGCGCCACCGCGACGCATGCGAACTCAGGCACACCTGCTTCCTGGCTTCAACCGGATCTCCGTTTAGCCGCCCTGCTGCAGCCCGGCCGCGTAGTGAGCGCCGATCTGGGCGGCCGACAGAGCCGTCGGGTACACGGCCACGTCAGCCATGGTCCCGTTGAAGTAGTAGCTGGCCGGCTGCGTGGTGCCCTGGCTGTTGGAGCCCCACGGGTCGAGGTTCCAGCCGTTCAGGTTGTCACCGCCGACTCGCCAGTAACCGCTGTAGCTCTGCGCCGAGCTCGTGGACGTCGTGCCGATGAGCTGGCCGTCGACGTACAGCGTCTCATTCGGGCCAGAGGTCTTGGTCGCGTCATAGGTCGCGACCACGTAGTGCCACTGGCCGTCGTTGTAGACGTTCGGCGTCTCGATGACCGAGGCAAAGCCGTTCCAGACCCCGAACACCAGCTGGCCGTCGTTCATCATGTAGATGTGACGGTCGTAGCTGCCGCTCATGCCGGTCTGGTTCCCGCCGAACCCGATGAGCTTGCCTCCGGTGTTCGCCGAGGTCTTGAACCAGCCCTCGACCGAGAACGTCTGCGGGCCGGCCACCGCGTTCTGCGCGGTCACCAGGCCTGACTGGCCGTCAAACCCGGTCGCCGTGCTGCCCGTGAACGGTCCCTGGGCACCCTGGGTGGTGCCGGGCTGGTAGCTGCCGTTGAATCCGTGCGACGAGGCATCGGCGGCCGTGCCCGAGGTGTCGTTGAGCGGCCAGAGGAACGACGGGCTGTCACCCAGGACGGTCTGCTGGTAACTCTGCGCGGGACTGGTCGAGGCCACGGTCACCGAGGCCGATGAGGGCGATCTGCCCGACAGGTGGGTCCCGTCGGTGGCCGCGTAGGTGTAGGTGTGCGTGGAGCCGGGCACCAGGCCGGTGTCCTGGTAGCTCAGTACCGGCAGCGCCCACGGCCAGGAGGTGGCCGTCAGCGTGGCGATCGCGGTCTTCCCGCCGTCGCGGAAGATCTGGTAGTTGAGCGTGCCGATGTCCATGCTGCTGACGGCCGGGAACCTGACCGTGTCCACGCCCGAGGACGTGCTGGTCACGGTCGGCGCAGTGGCCGGGTTGGACGGGTAGACCGAGTTCGGCAGGGTCGGGAAGATGGCGAAGCCCTGCTGCGGCTTGCTGTTCACGTTCTGGAAGTCCCCGCCGACGAAGAGCTGGTTGCCGTCGGTGGCCATCGCGCGCGGGCCCAGCGTGGTCCCGTCGGTGGTCGGCGTCCAGTGCCCGATCGAGCCGTCGACCAGCGACTGGTCGAGCAGGTGATGGGTCACCCAGCCGCCGGAGTTGTTGTTGACCTGCGGGAAGCCGCCCGGCGCGTAAGCGCAGTCGTGTGCGTGCGAGCCCTTGAACAGGTAGCCGTGCACCACGGCGATCGACTGGGTCGCGCCCAGGCAGTCGTTCTGCCAGGCCAGCGTGTCGTTGATGCTGCCGCCGCTGTTGTTGAGGTTGACGGCGAAGTCGCCGTCAAAGCAGCCGCCGCCCGTGCCCTCGGAACTGATGTAGGCGGTGCTGCCGCTGATGACGATGTCCTTGACTGCCGGCGGGTTGCAGCTGCCAGTGGCCGGGACGATGTTCGCGCTCCAGGGCTCGTTGGTCGTGCCCGCGGTCGGGTCGACCGCCCCCGCGGCTATCTCCGAGGCACCGTTGAGGTTCTGGAAGTAGCCGCCGATGAGAACCTGGGAGGCATCCGGCGTCTCGGCGATCGTGGTCACCGCGTTGTCGAGGACCGGGGCCCAGGGCAGCAGGCTGCCCGAGGCATCCACCGCGCCGGCGTAGGTGCGCGTCTGCAGTCCCGCGCCCAGGCCGGGCGTGCCCAGCTCGTTGAAGCCCCCGCCGATGTAGACGGCCGAGCCGCTGGGACTCGTGGCGATGGCGTTCACCTTCCCGTACGCCGAGGGTGCCCAGCTGGTCAGCGCGCCATTGCTGGTGTTCAGGGCAACCAGGTTGTCCCGGTAAGAGCCGTTGACGTGGTTGAACAGGCCGCCCGCGTAGAGCGTCTTGCCGTCCGGCGAGACCGCCAGCGCGTACACCGCCGCCGATGACGTTCCCGTGATCACCGGATTGAAGGTGGTGATGAGCGCGCCGGTGGTGGAGTTGAAGGCGGCCAGGAAGGTGCGCCCGACCTCTCCGGTGGTGGAGCCCGCCGGCTGACCCGGCGGCCGCACGTTAGTGAACTGGCCGCCGACGTAGACGACGCCGTTGCCGTAGGCCACCGTCCAGACCGTGTTGTCGGTCTGCCACGACGACAGGGCGGTCGCGCTGACGTTCCCGTCCGCCGCCCCGACTGGCAGGCTGGGCGGCGTCTGCACGGCGGACCGCACGGCGACCGCCGTGGTGTCCGCTGACGCCTGCAGCGCCGGCATGGTGATCGTCGCGACGGCAAGCGCCACGGCGGTCCCCCCGAAAAGGGCTCTTAGCTTCATTCCTGCTCCTCGTTAGGCAGTCCAGCGAGGCCGACCCGCACTGGCAGATGCTCCTGCCAGCTCGTACTCGCTTCCGGGGTAAGTCCCGGCGACATGTTTCCGGGAGCGGCAGGAGCGCCGCTGCCGGTGACGGGGCGACGGCGGTTGAGCCGGCCTCGGTTGATGAGCGACAGTCGCCGACGAGGCTGGCTGACCAGCTCGTCGACAAGCTCGGCGACCCGCGTGACCGCCGCGTTCAGGTCGGTCTCGGGAATGCGGGCGCGGAACCGCGAGGGGTCTCGCGCTGCCTCGTCCAGGAACGCGGCGAAATCGGCCGCCGTCTGCGCCAGCCGGACCCGGCCCAGTTCGGCGACCTTGCGGCAGAAGTCGACCTGGTGGTCATCCACGTGCTCGCCCAGCTGAGGCAGGCGCGGCACCACCACCGGCAGCCGGCCCCGGCTCCAGGCGTCGGCGATGGATGCCGGGCCCCCGTGGCAGACGATGACGTCCGCCGCGTTCAGCAGCTCATCTAGGCGACCGACCGGAAGGAACGACGACGACTGGCACGCTGGGACGACCGAGGCGGCGCCCGTCTGCACGAAGACCTCGCCGGCCAGCTCCGGGTGCCGCTCGAGCCAGTTGTTCACCCAGCCGATGAGGCGGTCGAACGGATGATGATCAGTCCCGACCGTCACGACAATCCGCGCCGTGACTGGCGCCTGCCGCGCAGCGGCAGGCGCGATCAGAGCAGACACCCGATCACCTCGCCCCGCGGGTAATTGCTGGCCTGCTCCGGCCACTGCAGCAGGAACAGGTCGGCGAGCGGGTAGCACAGCCTGCCGGTCACGGTCGGACGGGAGATCCGGTCGTAGACCTCGAGGTAGACCGTCCGGACTCCGAGCGCCCTGGCCACCAGGAAGAAGGGGAACGCGACTCCGGCACCGTCGGAGATCACCACGTCAGGTCGCTGCTCGCGGATGACCCGGACGGCCAGGCGCAGGTTCCTGATGGCATTGGGAACGTTGCGGGTCGTGGGGGCGTAGGCCGGGACGACGGTCTCGCCTTCGAGCAGGGACTCGGTCTGCGGATCGGCGAAGGTGACCCAGCTCCGCTCGTGCTGCTGCCACCAGGCGCGGAGCCGATAGAGCTGCGCCAGGTGGCCGCCCGATGAGCAGGCCAGCAGAATCCTCATGCCACCCTCCCGGCCAGGCCGGCCAGGCCGCGATCCGGGGCGAGCGCCCGGTCCAGTACCTGCTCGACGACGGGATAGAAGCGCTCGTCGATGTCACCGGCGCTGCTGCGCGCCTCCTCGTGCCGCAGGAACAGCTCGACCAGGTGCAGGGTCGCCATCAGCCCGCAGGCGCTGGCCGGCAGGCCGAGCTCGGCCAGGGTCGGGGCAGCGGTGCGGACCGCGTACGGCACCGCCTGCTCCAGCGGGTATCGCCAGGCGACGAACGCGACCTGGAAGTGAAAGTGCAGGACGTCGAAGCCCAGCGGCGCGTCCGGCGCGCTGCTCTCCCAGTCCCAGGCGTAGAGCCGCGGGCCGATCCGGGCCAGGTTCCAGGGCACCAGGTCCCCGTGCCAGGTCCCGAACTCCAGCCGCACCCGGCCGAAGGCGTCCTCCAGCCGCTCGGCCGCTCGCGACAGCACCGCGGCAGCCTCCGGGTCGGTCACCGCGGACTGGATCCTGGCCCGCACGCCCCGCCACCACGGGCTCGCGGCAAGCTCGCCAGCGAAAGGCGGGGAGAGCCGGCTGATCTCCCGGAGCGACTGTGCATCGGGCGCCCGCGCACCGGGTCCCAGCCCGCGGACCCGTCGCGGCAGCGGCGCGGTGATGAGCAGGTCGAGGCCGCGCCACTGCGAACGGCCCAGCAGCCGCGGTACGCCGATCCGCATTGGATGATCAGCACAGGCCCGCAGGGCGTCGGCTTCCCGGCCGACAGCGTCCCGGGTCCAGTCATTCCAGCCGACCTTGATGTAGCCCAGCGGCGTCCCGCGGGTGGTGAAGACCTGGAGAACCGGCTTGCGGTAGGGGCCGCCACCACCCCCGATCGCCACCACGACCGGCCCGGCGCCGAACACCTCGCGCAGGTGCTCGCCGAGCAGGCCAGCCGACAGGTCAGCCGCCGTCGCGCCGGAGGCGACGCCGATGTCGATCTTGTCGCGCAGCAGCGGCTGGGCAAGCCCGGCGCGCAGTCCGAGGCCCAGTGCCCGGCGGGCGAGCCGCTTGCGGGCCGGCCGGAGGGCGTTATACGAGGTCAAGGCCGAGGCCGCGCCGCGCAGGGCGCCGAGGGAGACCAGGAAGCTGCGAGCGCCGGACGACAGCACGGCCAGCTGCTCGGCGCGGTCATAGCCAGCCGGCAGCTGCCCCGCGGCGGCCCAGGTCACCGCCGACGCTCCCGTGAACAAGAGGTCGAGTAGCCAGGCATGAGCCGGCGGCACCGGCGACGTCCGGGATCGCTGCACGGGCCACCCCTCCTCATAAACCCGACATTACTGGTTAAATAGGTCGAACAGCTGAGGCGGGCAGAGCCGCCGACTTAGACATGACGCTTAACCCAGTGAGTTAGTTCACATGAAATTAGGCTCTGGTCCGCCATCAGCGGGTACAGCCCCCAGGCCAGCTCATGCGGACATAGATCCCCCGTACCAGGAATTAGCCTAGTTTCGCCAGGCTGGCCGCGCACGAAGTTCGGCGAAGATCGCCACCGCCAGGCGCGCCGGCCGGCCCCCGGCCGCCGGCCGCCTCCCGCTCCCGGCCCCCCGCGCACCCTCCCGCGCACCCCCGCCGCGCAGGCGATAGCGCAAAGCGCTGATATGCTACGGTTCCGGCTCGGTCAGTCAGCTATCGCTGCTAGTGGGCACTGCTTCTCAGCCCGGCCCTGCTCGTCAGCCAAATCGCCGGAGGGCCCATGAGCGCGCTCAAAAAGCTCAGAGGCCAGTTCGTGGAAGGCCCGGATTCGCTAGGAGAGCGTTACCGCGCCCGACGAGGCAGTTGCTGCGGGAAAGCTTTGCCGACATCGAGTCCATGTCGGTGATTGACCTCGACGGCAGGGTCGGCATGTGGCTGCGGGCTCCTTTCCGCCCGGCCACCATACACATCGTGAACCTCCAGGCGCCCCCGACCGAGGTCCCGCCCTGGATGCGAGTCGATCAGGGCGACGCGTGCGCGCTCAGCGACGAGATAGCCGGAAGCAAGTACGACCTCGTGTTCTCGAATTCCCTCCTGGAGCACGTCGGCGGCCACGCCCAGCGGGCCCGGTTCGCGGATAACGTGCACGCCCTGTCGGCGCGCCATTGGATACAGACCCCCTATCGCTATTTCCCTGTCGAGCCACACTGGCTTTTCCCTGGCTTTCAGTTCCTGCTGCTGAGCGCGCGGGCGGAGATCTCGCGCAAGTGGCCGCTGGTGCACTTTCCGCCCGAAAGCCGCGCCGCGAACGTCCGCCGGGTGATGGAAGTCGAGCTCCTCAGCCGCACGGAGATGCAGTCTTACTTCCCGGACTCCACGCTGCTGCCCGAGAAGACGATGGGCCTGACGAAGTCGCTCATCGCCCTCAAGACGAGCTACCGGCCGGGCTCCGAGGGCAACCGCGCGGCGCGATGGACTTCGGCGCGCCGCGGCTCCGGTCCCGGCGTTCGCGCCGATCACACGCCGATCACACGCCGATCACGCCGCCCTCCGCGACCATGCGCAGCCACGTGAGCTGCTAAGGGCCGCCAGCGAAGATCATCTTCGCGGAACTGACGCGCGACTGAATTGCCGCCTTCTGCTGGGATTTTGTCGTTCCCGCTGCCGACAGACTCCGTTTCCGTTATTGTCCAGTGCTGTTACGCCGCCGCTGCCCGCCCCGCCCGGGTCAGGCAGCAACCCGCCTAATCCCTGTACGGCCAGGGAGCCGGGGACCCAGGTCCCATGGGGTGAATCGGCTTGCGCCGCCAACGACGGCAGGCGCTCGCTGTATGGCTACTCCGGCCAGAACCCGTCAGCTAACCCGGCAGGCGGCCGAGGAGAGGAGTTCTATGCCCCGCAGCCGGCATGCGCCCAAACACTCCGGCAAGTCATCGGCGCTTCGCGTCCCGACTGAGCCACCGAAGCGCCGGAGAGCCAGATATCAGTGGACCGCCGTCACCGCGGCCGTCGCTCTCCTGGCGGGCGCGGGAGCGGCCATCCACGCGGCCGCCGGCCACGTGCACACCGCGGCCTTCTCCGCCGCCAACTGCGCCGCGGCGCCCAAGCTCGCGGC
>JGI20205J14842_1000002_pt1 | contig 70812 bp, 60 predicted proteins | sample NGESurshal092012_2_FD_14842 | JGI IMG/M metagenome (IMG submission 14842) | reverse complement strand
CCATTGCCGGAAAAGAATGAAATAACTTATTCTCTACAATTTTGGGATAGTTTAAGTATTTGGAAAAGGATTTTCAATAATAGGCATCTTATTTTAAAATCTATCAATGTATTAAAGGCAATTCTTGTAAATCAAATCTGATAAATGGCCAAGAAAGTTGACATAATTGTTGTAAACTGGAATGCCGGAGAAAAAACCTTGAGGGCAGTATTGCCCTACCTTAATTATGAAAGTTCAGTTATCAACTGTAATGTTATTATAGTTGATAATGCATCTATAGATAATTCTACAACTATTTTAAAAAAAGATGTAAAAAAAATAATAAAGAATGATATAAATGTTGGGTTTGGAAAGGCTTGTAATCAGGCATTTTACGGAAGCGATGCAGATTATATTTTATTACTTAATCCAGATACTATTTCCAATCCCTTTGTCCTTGAAAAATTAGTGGAATTTCTTGAAAAAAATCAAGATTACGCAGTCGTTGGTCCGTCCCAGGTTGACGAAAATAAAAATGTATTAAGGACTTGTGGAAGGTTTCCCATTTTTAAAACTTCTCTTTTTGAAATTCTTGGCCTATCTAAAATGTTTCCAACTTTTTTTACTTCTGCTCCAATTATGAAAGATTGGGATCATCTGCAAAGCAGAGATGTTGACCATGTCATGGGAAGTTATATGCTCATTCGAAAATCAATATTAGATAGGGTGGGCTTTATGGACGAAGATTATTTTGTTTATTTTGAAGACCTTGATTTGAGTAAGCGTATTAACGATATTGGCTTTAAAACTTTTTACCACCATAAATATTCGATTATTCATGAAGGAGGTGGAACAGGTCAAAGGATTGAAGAATACAGGCTTTTCTATTCTTTATACTCCAGGTTTATCTATTGGAAAAAGCATCTTAGAAAAACAAGCTGTTTCATATTAACAGCATTTTCAATAACAGTTGAACCTCCTTTCAGAGTCGTTGATTCCATAATGAAATCGAAGAAATTTCGATTAAAAAAAATAGGAAAAGCTTATTTCTTGTATTTGAGAAAAATTATAAGTGGATAATGCTCATTAGATAATCTGTACGAAAATCCTTTTTTCTATTAATCAGATAAAAAAGAAAATAAGAAGTTCTGTTATTTGTTTGTTTACTATTTATTTTATTCTGCTTATATAATAAGGATTTAATAAATCTCCATGAAAAGCAGTAATATAGAAAATGACCCCTGCCATTACAATTGTTATCAAAAGATTTAATTTGTTATTAAAAGGAAGATATCGAACCAGTGAGGCATACATGAACATTGAAACTAATCCAAATAATTCGCTGAATCGAAAAGCAAAAGAAGGTACTCCTGACAAAAAGGATAATAAAAAAATGGAAAGAATATTACATTTAATAAAGAATAGAAGTGGTTTATCTGAAAGAAGTTTTTTTATCGGAATAAAAATGATAAAATACAAGCACGTGGCCAAATTCAATAAATATAGAACGTTAAAGACATTGATATTTTGTGCATTCCCACTTTCTACAAGATTTGCATAGTTTCCTAACTTACCGGAAACAGTAGAGGGATCAAAATTTCCTAAATAATTTAAAAGCGGGATTTTTAAAATTCCAAGAAGTAATGAAGCAATCAGAATAACAATATAAATGGATTTATTAAAGCGTTTTGAATCAAAAAGCAAAATTAGAAGATACATTATTGCCGAATAGTGAAATAAAGTTGCTAATAGAATTAATGAAATATAAATCCACCTATTCCCTTTTAAATAAAATATAAGTGCAATAAAAAAAAAGGCTGAAGCAAAACCTATTCTTATTTGGGTCATTTCGTGGAGAAAAAAATAGTGAGAGAAGTAGAAAAGAATTACTAAATATGGATTTACAGATAGTTTTTTAATACTTATTATTTTAAGAAGTACACTTGCAAATGCAAAGAATATCATTAATGATAAGACATAATTTGATTGAAATAAACTTCTAAAAACTAAAACAATGGCTGTAAAACCGGGCTCTATTACCGCCAGGAAAACGCCATCGTTTCTTCCGGCCAGGTCATAAATAAAATCGAATATATTTTGGTAGCTTTCATAATCCCTGGAGACTTCCGGACCACGAAAACCGGCTAAAAGGCCCAATAAAAAAACTGAAAGTATTAAGAATATGCTATTGCTGAATGGCTTTAATTCATACTCGACTGCCAGGATCATGAAGAAAATAAAATAGACTATATATATCAGCATTTAATAAAATTTCTAACCTGTTTATATAAAACAGAAACTTCTTTTATCAGAGAATTAAAGAATAACTTTCAATAATCAAATGTTGAAATAGAGTTATCAATTTAAAAAAACAGTAGTTATTCTATTTGGGATCCTATTCAGGTGACTTAGTATACTTTACAATTCTGATAATCCAAAATATAAAAATCACTAAAAGACAAGAAACAAAAGCCCATATAATTGCTGTTTTTATTTTTCCTGTTTTTATTTTCTGCATAGGATAGTTGGCAGCATCAATAATTTGCATCAACGGAATTTCATTCAAATATTGAAAACGAGCCAATTCAAGATTTTTGAACATTTCACCATAGGCTGCTCCGTAAACCTCTATGTTTGTCTGCTGTTTTTGTATGGGTACAATGGCTTCTGAGAATGCCGGGTTAATGTTTACATCCTGTACTTCAGCTTTATTACCAATGCTGGAATTCAAATCTCCTCTCATTTTAGCTACACTTTTCTGAAGTACTTCAAGTGTTTCTTTTGCTTTTTTAGTACGGATTTGAATATAAAAACTATTTGTTTCAGCAACAATTTTGTCTGTAAACACTTTAGTAAATTTCTCATTTGGGCTAAGAACATTTACTTCATAAATACTCACCTTTCTGTCTGGCCTATCGGCAATCAGGTTGTTCGCTGAAAATTGCTTGTAGGTTACATATAGCAAGCTGTCTTGTTGATAGGTGAAATTAGCTCTTGGTTGCCCAACTGGGAAATGGATATCATTTTGTTTAGGAGTTTTATACTTTTGAGTAATGTGAAAATAATATTCTATAAGAGTGTATGGCTTGTTTTCAAAAGTGTCTATAGAAAGCAGAACACCTTCCACCATTCTACGACTTTTCATTATTTCCAAAATATTATCACCATTAAAAATATCTGTTCCGGAACTAATATTTAAACCAAATTGGTTGGCCAGGTTCATGAAACTACCCATATTATTTCCTCCGGCATCATCCAAAGCAAATGTCAGGTGGCTTTTGTACACTGGTTTTTGAGTACTTGCATAAAACATTCCAGCTATCGCAGATAAAAGTCCTACTAATACAAACAACCACCACTTTTTTAGCAGTTCTTTTATAAATGATAGAAGACTATCCGCAGAAATTGCTTTTTTATCTGGTTCTGTAACCATATGAGTAAGTATAGACTTTTATAATCATCATAATTTGAGAACGTTTGCCATAATTCCAAGAGCAGATACCATAAGCGCTAATTCTCCTAAACTAATTCTAGATCGGTTGCTTTTTACTTTTTGGGGTACAAATATCTCTGATCTTGGCGAAACTGATGGGTAAGATTTAAAAAATAAGAAGTGTTTTACAGAGGCTGCCCTTCCATCAGGATATATCACTAAAGCTCCGGTTTTTCTTGCATAAGGAGTAAAATTACCAGCCTGCTCTACATAATATTTTAAATTCTTTTTTGACTTGTAAGGTATGATAGTTGGATTATAAACTTCTCCTGATATTCTTACTAAATTAGAACTCCTGTCAATTGTAAGAACATCCCCATCTTCCAGAACCAGGTTATCAGAATTATTGGGATCAGACAATGCTGTTGTGAGATCTACACTTATCAGGTCATAAGATTTATATATTTCATCCTTTAACCTGGGATGAAGTGAAAGGCTGTCCGGATTGATATTTAAAATCCTTTGAAAAAGCTTTTCTCTTTCAGAATTAGTTAAGTTGGATTTGATATTACGTCGTATTGTAATAGACGAACTATCTGCCGACGCTTTAAAACCGCCAACCCGCTTAAGTATATCACTTATCTTATCGCCGCTTTTTTGTAATCCATATCTCCCGGGGCTTTTTACATCTCCCAATACCAGCACAGTACGCTGCGTACTATATCCCGGCAGCGTTTTTACAATTACTATATCATAAGGTTGGAGCAAAACATCCTCCGGGTGTTCATTATTATTGGCCAGATCTACATTAAAAATCCTGCTCTCATTATGATTGGCAATATCCACGTTGGCGTTTCTTATTCTTCGGGATATTTCTATTGTAGAAGAATCCCCGAACTCAGAAATTCCACCTGCCGTAAGCAAAAGGTCGCGTAGTGACATATTCTCTCTCCATAAGATAAGGCCAGGTTTTCTTACATTTCCCTCAATAGAAATATAAGAAGAATCATTAAACTCAAAGATAGAATGTACTTCTACGGAGTCATCTTTTACGAGTGTAACATCGTTTCCATTACTTAAAGTTGAATCAAGATCCACTGAAACAATCGTTGGCATTTTATTTTGAAAATACCTGAAAACAGAGATTCTTTTAGTATAGGCATCCCTGGCAAGGCCGCCGGCTTTTTCTATAAGTGATTTTACAGTTAGCCCCGGAACCAATTCATATTGCCCAGGCCTTAACACAGATCCTGAAATTACAATCCGGTTTCCAAATTCATCCTGTAATTTCCTTACAATGTATTTATCGCTCCCATTGACTTTAAAAGTATCGAATTGATTAGAATTAAGATCAATAATTTTTTTCTCTGTAATGGTAATGCGTACAACAGTCACAGTTCCTCTGAAGGCATTATCTGTAAAACCACCGCAATACCTGAGAAGGTCGCTGAATGTTTCATTATCCAGCATTTCAAATTTCCCTTCTCTTTTTACTTTCCCGGAAAGGGTAACCCTGTTTTTATAATATGGTATTCTTATTACATCACCTTCCTGTAAAATGATATTGTCTTTCTGATTACCATTTACTAAAAAATCATAAAGGTCGGCGGTTCTTTTTACCTCGTTCCCCCGGATGATTTCTATATCGCGGTAACTGCCCATTGGGGTAGGACCGCCACATAAATAAAGAATATTATACAAAGTGGTAAGAGAAGAAACCGTAAAAGTGCCTGGCTTTTTTGCCTGCCCGATAACCGTAACACGTATGCTTCGTATCTTACCAAGCGTTACTTGAACTTTTGTTTTACCAGTATTAATTGCATGGTATATCGTTGAAGCCAATTTCGATTTTATTTTTTCCGTTGCTTGCTCTATACTTAATCCACTTATATAAATTGGACCTACATTAGGGATGAAAATTTCTCCCTGCTCTGTTATGGTAAGATTGTATATCTTTTCGCTATAGCCGTAAACTGAAACTACTACTTCATCATCAGGACCTAAAACATAGCCTACGGGAGCCGGGATGCGAAGGTTGGGTTCGAAAACCAAACTGTTTGTAGTGAAAAGTTCGGATCCAAAAATGGTAGAATCATTTTTAAATTTTTGCATTGGAATATTTTGCCCTGTCGTATCATAAGGGTGGGGCGATTCGTCGTCAGTTTCTCTTGTGACAGTTTTTGAAATTTGTTTATTTGCTGGTACAAGAAGCTGTAACCTGTTTCTTAATTTAATGATTTCAGAATCTGGTAACCCTCTTTCCGATACTGTTTTATATAATTGAGATTCTGAAACTCCCGATTCGATCGCTTTATTATAAAATGACATTATTTGGTCATCGCTGTAATCGTCTATTTTGACATTACTTAAATCTTTAGTATCAAATAAACTATTTTGTGCATGGAGATGAATTGAACAAAAAAGTGTTGTAAACAAAACGAATAATACTGTTTTGATGATTTTCATTAAATTCTTCGTTTAAAGTTCTTTTGCTGTAAGTAGATAGGCAAGTTAAAAATTGTTTGCGAAGTTAATAATATTTTTGCTTACACTATCTTTGGAAGAATAGGCAATTTCTGATATACCACCAAATAAAAATTGGAATAGACGTTATATAGAGTTCCATTTTATTGCAAAAAATACCTTTTTCGAAAGACCGCTTATTAATGAATTTAAAATAAGAAGAATGATTAAAACCAGCGTTATTTTTATTTCAATATTATTCCTGATTTTGGCACAAAATAAATTGCTTGCACAAAATAATAGCGAAAAAAAACTAATAGAGTTTGGTTGGGATTATCCCAATATCAGTTTTCTGAAATCAAATATTACAAATATGGAAAAAACGCCTTTTGATGGCGTAGTCTTTTCATTTGATTTTGATATTTACAATGCCTTTGATACAACTCAATATGATGAGTCCAAATTTCAATACAATGATCTTTCTAAAATTCAATGGCAGAAATTTACTGATAATTTTTTATTTGTAAGAGGGGCTAGCCTTTCGGGCGCTCATTGGCTGGATGATGAAGGCTGGATAAAAATTGTAAATAATATTAAAAAGGTTTCAAAGGCATTAGCAATTTCAAAAGCAAAGGGAATTGGTTTTGATCCTGAATACTATTATAAAGATTCTACTCTCAATCCCTGGGTATATAGGGCCTCCTGGTATAATAACCTTTCCTACCAGGAAGTGGGCAAATATGTCAGGAAAAGAGGAAAACAATTTATACAGGCGTTGCAAACAAATAAACCCGATGTAAAAATTTTGTGTTTCTGGCTGCTTGGCCTAATTGAAATGCAAAGTCAGAGTCAGCCTGTTTCTGAAACGGGAATGGCACTATACCCATTTTTTGTAGAGGGAATGTTGGAAGGAGAAAACAATGAAAATGAAATTATTGATGGAAATGAAATTTCTTATGGATATCAGAATCCCGTTAGTTTTGTGGAAGCAGGTGAATATAGGCGACAAAATGGAAGTAAATTTATAATGGCTTCTCTAAAATCAAAATTTCAGAATATTTCTATGGCGCAGGCTATATTTCTTGATCTCATTTACGCAAAATCATCGGAATACGAAAAAGGATTTGACAAACAAACCAAGGAACAATGGCTCCGGGATAATTTATTGAATGCTTTTAAAACAACCGATAAATACGTTTGGTTTTACAACGAAAGAATAAACTGGTGGAAAGGAAACGGAGATTCCTCCGTAGCAAATATTATTAACGAAGTAAAGAATACTGTAAATGCCCAACAAAATAATAAGAGCAATCAAATTAGTGGAAATTCGTTACTGCTTAATTTTAAAGATAATAAACCGGATAATTACCAGGGATTCAATTATAGTTATACAAAAAACACGAATGATCTCCAGGTCAAACTTTTAGATTTAAACGTCAGTAGCCTTAAAATTTATAATAATTCAAGATTAATTTATGATTACGGAAAGGTAGTTTTAAATTCTACTATTAATCTTAATAAGATATATAATAAAAAGGGGGATTTAATCATAATGGCAAAGGATAGTAAAGGTATAGTTTCCGTTGTCTACGTTAATTAAAATAAAACTGAAATTTAATAAATCCTCTCTACGAGATATCTGAGATTATAAGGAGAAGGTGTTATAACCCTTAACTCTTACTTAATAATTTATAAGTGGTTAACATTTTTGCTGCAACAATTTCAGGCTGATGCATTTTTTCATAGTATAGTACCGATTGCCGTGAAATTTGTTCCCTCAACTCACTATTGCCGATTAATTTTTCGAGTACCTCCGCTAAATTATTAATGGTAGCATTCTGTATTGGTAAATGATCTCCATAAATATTTAATCGTTCGGGAGTCATATAAGCAACTACTACTTTCCCCATTTGTAGTGCTTGTTGGGCTGCAATTCCATAAGCACCCCATATTAATTGATCTACATAAATATCAGCTTCCATAATTACTCGTTGGTATTCTTCATTTGATAGATTTTTTAATAATCTAAATTCAAAAGAAATATTTTTTTCTTTTAGCTTTTCGATGGCATTGAGAACAAATTCGGTTCCCTTAGCTATGGTGGCCGTCGGGCTATGAATTATTAATACTTTTTTATGTAAAGACGAATTTTTTATATAATCCTTCTGCAGTTTATTCATTGAAGCATGAGGAACAATTCCTACTTTATCTGTAATTTTTCTATCAATAAATATTTCAGTGTCCCAAACTATAATTCCATAATTTAATTTTGTCAGGTATCGTACAATTTTATTTGCATCATTATCAGATTCATTCTTATATTCATACCCATCATTATAATAAGCATATTTAAAAAAAGGATTTACTCCCAATTCAATTTCCGGCATCCTGATATCTGACCCTACAAATGTTACAAATTTATATTTCGAAAGTTTAGCTATCAGCCAATAATGGAGGTTCTGTTTAGTTCCATATATGTGTACTACATCGCACCAAAGTAAATAACGAACAAGAATTAGGAGGCCTTTTAGTTTATAAAAATATAGCTTAACCGCGCCAGGATGATTATCGCGACAAATACATTCTATTTCTGAATAATTATTATATATGCTTCTATTAAAATCAAAACTTACCGCTTTTACAGGAATATTAATTTTTTTAAAACCTATCGTTAGGCTATTTATAACAGAAGCGCAGTTAGTCCCATATAATAAAACTTTCGGTTTGCTTTTCATCAATTTATTTATAATTTCTTATCTGATGGACCAGTTCAATCGCTTTTCTTGTTTCAGAGATAGGAAATCCTCTTCCAGCAATGATTTCAGCATAAGATTTTGTGTGCAGTTCTGTAAATCCTTCACTGAATTCAAAAGCTTCCCCATCTATATTTAATATTCTGTAAGTGCGTTTACCAGCAGCTTTTACCTCTTCAGGTAAATTATTAAAATCAATGCTCAGTCTCCACCTTACAGATGCCTTTTCTAATTCTAAAACTCCTTCTGCTGTGTCTTTTGAAAGCGTCGTCACTTTATTTCCTTTTACATCCCCAAAAATCCAAATCAGCATATCAAAAAAATGTACTCCTATATTAGTTGCAATTCCACCACTTTTTTGGATATCACCCTTCCAGCTTGCATAGTACCAATGGCCTCGGCTGGTGATATAATCCAGTTCTACTTCATGCTTTTTCCCCTTCGGATCTGCAGCGATTTTTTCTTTCAGAGCATTAATTGCGGGATGCAATCTTAACTGCAAAATGGTAAATATTTTATTGCCTGTCTCTTTTTCTATTTCAGAAAGTGCATCAATGTTCCATGGATTAAGTACAATAGGTTTTTCGCATATAACGTTGGCGCCTATTCGTAAACCAAAACGGATATGAGAATCATGTAAATAATTGGGGCTGCATACACTTACAAAATCTGTCTTTACCCCTTTGCGTTTTAATTTTTCAATATGTCTGTCGAAGCGTTCAAACTCGGTGAAAAAATCTGCGTCCGGAAAGTAGCTGTCTAATATTCCTACAGAATCATTTTTATCTAATGCTGCAAGTAAATTATTGCCCGTATCTTTTATAGCCTTCATGTGTCGCGGTGCTATATATCCGCCAGCTCCTATCAATGCGAAATTTTTCATGTATCTATTCTTTGTCGGTTAAAAATTGTCAATGGCAATAAAATTGTTTTATTAATGTTTTTTTTAACAGTGCTATTTCTTTAGTTGTGTGAGTTAAAATTTAAAACAATAGCATTACGGAATGCTATCTTAAGCAAAATTACAACACGATAATTTATCGTAATTGTATTCATTTATGTAAACATTTCACCCGCCATCCATATCTCCCATTTCTTATTATTATCAAACAAAACATTTTTCTCAAATTCTTTCTTACTGATGATATTATTTTTATAAAGTTTCCTTTTATTTTCATGAATTTTTTCCTCAACCTTCTTGTTTTGAAGCCATTTATTCTGAGGTGGTTCATATCCGATTTTATCCTTCCGCCATGCAATTGTTTCTGGTAACATATTTTCAAAAGCGCTTCTCATAATCCATTTTGTCCAACCTTTATTTATTTTAAAATACGGCGGCAATGAAAATACAAAATCCACTAATTCATTATGTAAAAAAGGCAACCGTACTTCCCGGCTATTGGCCATACTGTTACGATCACAATAACGTAGTAAACTTTGAAGTCCGCCTTGTAAAAGATCATGATACAAAGCCGAATTTAAATCCTTGAAGTAAGAATAGGGAATGGGATTGTCTTTAATATTCGTCATATAAAATTCTTTTGAAAAAAAAGAAGATTTCTTTTGATTATAAAAACCCTGAAGATTTTTACCAATTTTAAGTATTCGGGGAATCCTCAAACGAACAAAATATTTTACATTTTTCTTCATACTTGGATTTATATTGTTTGCCCGATGCAATCGTAAATATTCGTTGTATTGCATTTGAGATCTTTCAGTATAGTTTTCTCTGAGGTCATTGAAAAACTGCTGATAATAGGTGTGATACCCCGCTAAATATTCATCTGCTCCCTGGCCATCCAATAAGACGGTTACCTTATTTTCTTTAGCAAGACGCATCACGCAAAACTGTGCATATATACTAGCCGTTCCAAAGGGTTCCTCCTGGTGCCAAATTAATTTTTCGATATCTCTGATTAGCCCTTCATCATCTGGAGTAACAAAATGAGGAGAAACCTTCGTTCTTTCAATTACATAGTCTATATATTTTCTTTCATCTTTTGCATAACCAGGGAATATTGCGGAAAATGTATTTTGTTTTTGAGATGTGCCACTTTTAAGTTGGTCTATTATGCATACTATCACGCTACTGTCAAGGCCGCCACTAAGACTACTACCAACTGTTACATCACTTCGCAATCTTCTTCGTACAGAGGTGTATAACAATTCCCTGAATTTTTCTTTTGCCTGGTTTTCTGTAATTGTGTGATTAACATTATAAATATTAATGTCATAGTATTTTGTAAGCGTTAACGAGCAATCATTGATATTAAGCTTTAAATAGTGCCTGTGAGGAAGGTTGGTGCAATTATTATAAAACGTTTCATTCTCATTTTCATGATTTTGAAGAATCCCATAATTCAAATAAGAAAATAACATCCGGTTGTTCACTTCTTTCTTTATACCAGCTACCCACAGACATTTCATTTCGCTGCCAAAAATAAAATATTTGCCAGGCTCATAACTGTAATAAAAAGGTTTTTCACCAAAGCGGTCTCTTGCTGCAAAAATCTTATTTTCTTCCTTGTCATAAATTGCAAAAGAAAACATCCCGTCTAATAATAAAAGACAATTCTCTTTTTCTTTATCATAAAGCGCTATTAAAACTTCAGTATCACTTTCTGTTCTGAATATATATCCCTGGTTGATAAGCTTTTCTTTAAGCTCTATATAATTGTAAATTTCTCCATTGAAAACTATAGTATATCTATCCATATAATGCATCGGTTGGTCTGCATTATGGGTTAAATCTATAATAGACAGGCGCCTGTGTCCAAATCCTACATTTCCATTTCCGCTAATCCATTGATCTTCGCCATCAGGCCCCCGATATGCAATAATATCAGTCATCAATTTTAAACGTTCTATAGAGACGTCCTTTTTATTGACTGATACAACTCCAGCTATTCCGCACATGTCCTTTTAGTATTTTTAATTCTTATATGCCACTGCGATCAAGGATTCTATATTATTCAATTTATATTTTTGCCAGTGTAAAGAAATTCCCTCCTTGTTTCTGCAATTAATGGCAATGATTTATTTTATTCTTTTTACTGTGTTATTTTCTAATAAATATTCCTGTTTACTTTCCGGGCACACTGCAATATTTTTCGAATCAAAAATCAATTTATGTCCGTATTCACTCATCCAACCCTTCTGCCTACCTGGGTTTCCAACGATTAATGCATAAGGCGCCACATCTTTTGTAACAACCGCTCCGGCGCCGATAAAAGCAAATTCTCCGATTGTATTTCCACAAACTATAGTCGCATTAGCGCCAATACTCGCTCCTTTTTTAATCAGGGTTCTTTTATATTGGTCTTTGCGGCTGACAGCGCTGCGTGGATTAATAACATTGGTAAGAACCATGCTTGGCCCCAAAAAAACATCGTCTTCACAAATAACGCCTTCATAAATACTTACGTTATTTTGAACTCTTACATTATTTCCTAAAATTACCTTTGGCGAAACTACTACGTTCTGTCCGAGGTTACAATTTTTACCAATCACCGATTCTGACATCACATGACTGAAATGCCAGATTTTAGTGCCATCACCTATGATACAACTGTCGTCAATAATAGAGGAAGGATGAACATAATAACCCATAACCTTTTTTATTTTACTATATTTTTTAAATATTCGCCATAGCCGCTTTTCTCCAATTTTTTTGCAAGAACTATCAATTGTTCTTTACCAATAAAATGCATTCTGTAAGCAATTTCTTCAAGGCAGCCGATTTTAAATCCTTGCCTTTTCTCAATCACTCTTACAAATTCCGAGGCATCATGCAATGATTCAAAAGTACCGGTATCAAGCCATGCAAAGCCTCGGTTGAGCACCGCTACTTTCAGTTTTTTATTTTTGAGATATTTCCTGTTTACGTCCGTAATCTCATATTCCCCACGTGGTGATGGAGCAATATTTTTTGCAATTTCAACAACCGAATTATCATAAAAATACAAACCAGGTACCGCGTAATTTGATTTTGGGTTTTTCGGCTTTTCTTCAATACTTACCGCAACAAGGTTTTTGTCAAACTCAACTACACCGTATCTTTCAGGGTCGCTTACCGGATATGCAAAGATAACTGCTCCATCTGGGTTTGCAGATTTTTGAAGCAAATGTGAAAACCCGCTACCATAAAAAATGTTATCTCCCAGGACCAATGCCACGGCATCTTTTCCAATAAATTTTTCACCTATCACAAACGCCTGTGCAAGCCCATTTGGTTTTTCCTGTACTTTATATCTAAGATGGCAACCCCACTGGTTTCCATCGCCTAATAGTCGCTTGAATTGTTGCTGATCTTCCGGAGTAGTAATGATAAGAATTTCTTTAATCCCTGCCAGCATTAATGTTGATAGCGGATAATAAATCATTGGCTTGTCATAAATAGGCATGAGTTGTTTGCTGATTCCCATGGTGATAGGGTATAATCGCGTGCCGCTACCCCCTGCTAAAATGATACCTTTCATTGAGTTAAATTGTTATTTAAATATTGCGGCAATATATAATAATTTATCAAGTAAATCAGTTTAAGATTCTACTTTAAGTATTGAGAATTTTCTAAACCCAGATTGAAGTTTCAATATCTTTAGAACCTGAAATAACTGAAATATGCAACAAATCGCAGAAACTACCTGCCCCTTTTGTGGTGAAACGAAAAGTAAAGCTTCTTTTTATGCCCCCATTCGATTTAATGAAAAACAGTTTGTATATAGGAAGTGCCTTAATTGTAATTTGAATTATAATGTTCCTTTACTCACCCCGGACGATTATGAAAAATTATATGCCGTAAGTTACCATGATGAATATTACTTTAAAGAAGAGAGAGATTTTAGTAACCAGTTAGCCATTCTAAAACAGGTAAAAGATATTATTTCAGTGATAGATTTTGGATGTGGAGATGCCACATTTTTAAACAAGCTTCAAATTAACGGCTATACATGTACCGGCGTGGAATTCAACCCTGAATTAGTTAAAAGATTGGCGTTGACTTATCCCGCCATTACATTTTATACAGTGGAAGATTTTTTTGCAAAGAAAGATCAATTCGATTGCGCCCACCTTGGCGATGTATTGGAGCACATGGTTAAGCCTGCTGAAACGATAAAAAATTTATCCAGAAAAATAAGAGCAGGTGGTTATCTTTTTGTAGAAGGCCCTATTGAACACAATGCATCCATCGGGTACTATTTCAGGAAATCTTTCTTCTCATTAGCCAAAAAATTAAATCCGGCAAGAGTCGCAGATGGAGCGCCTTATCATACTTTTTTAGCCAATAGGAAAAATCAACTTAACTTTTTTAATCTTATGGGCTATTCTACGTCTTTTATGAAGATATATGAGGCACCGTGGCCTTTTCCGGAAAAATTAGCAGATGCAAAAAGCTTTAAATTGATGGTTGAATATATAGTAGCTAAAATATCTGTAACAGTTGCAAAGGTTTTCAGACAGTTAGGTAACAGGTTTTATTTCCTCGGCAAAAAACAGGCTGATAGTTTTCAATCCTGACTTTTCAAGAGTATAAAAATGTGCTCATTTAGCGCCATACATTTCGCTATAATAATTTTGATAATTCCCACTCGTTACTTCATTCAGCCATTCTTCATTATCAAGGTACCAATCAATTGTTATCGACAAACCTTCTTCAAACTGAAGTGATGGTTTCCAGCCTAATTCATTTTTTAATTTAGTTGCGTCTATGGCATACCGTAAATCGTGCCCTGCCCTATCTTTCACAAAAGTGATTAGCTTTTCAGATGTTCCTTTTTCACGGCCGAGCTTTTTATCCATCTGAGCACAAAGTTCTTTTATGATGTCAATATTTTTCCATTCATTGTGGCCGCCTATATTATAAGTTTCGCCTGCTTTTCCTTTATGAAAAATAGTGTCTATAGCGCGTACATGATCTTCTACATAGAGCCAGTCGCGAACGTTTAAACCTTTTCCGTAAATAGGAAGCGGTTTATTATTGATGATATTATGAATGCAAAGTGGAATTAATTTTTCAGGAAAATGATAAGGTCCGTAATTATTGGAGCAATTGGAAACGATAACCGGCAAATGATAAGTGTGATAAAATGCCCTTACAAAATGATCGGAGGATGCTTTGGATGCTGAATAAGGGCTACGTGGATCATAAGCGGTTTCTTCCGTAAAAAAGCCTTTTTCGCCAAGACTTCCGTAAACTTCATCTGTTGAAACATGATAAAATAATTTTCCTTCATAATCATTTGCCCATGCTTGTTTGGCCACCTGCAATAAAGAAACCGTTCCGAGTACATTTGTCTTTACAAATGCAAGGGGATCAGTGATAGACCGGTCCACATGGCTCTCTGCTGCGCAATGAATTACTCCGGTAAAATGATATTTTACAAAAAGATTTTTTACAAAAGTGATATCTTCAATATCTCCTTTTACAAAAGTGTAATTGGGTTTATCCTGAATGTCTTTTAAGTTTTCCAGATTGCCGGCATAAGTAAGTTTATCTAGATTCACGATCGTATAACCAGGATATTTATTTACAAATAACCGGATAAGATGTGAACCAATAAAGCCGGCGCCGCCTGTAATAAGTATGATCTTTTGCATCTTTGGGTACAATTTTTTGATGGGCAAAAATATAAATTAATTGCCGCATTGTAAATCGTTGTATTTGATAACTTCTGTGGAGAAAGTTGGTGAGATTACAGTGAAACAATTTTTATTGCTGATTTGTATTTTCAACAAGATGCCGGATTAGTAACGAAAAGTTAGAAAGCCGGAGACTTCCTCCAGTTAAAAACATTTTACAGCAACCAACTTTTATTACTGATTTTCATTTTCCTAAAAACGTCCTCACCCGGGTGCCCACATTCTCTCTTATATTTTCATAAAAAAGATTGTAATCGGCAATGTGATAATTTTTTGTTTTGAGAAAAATACTTCCGAAGAATTTTGGTTTATTTACCCACAACACATTTCCATGAATTTGGGCATGCACAAGCCCGGGAATTACTTTATTGAAATTGCGGAGTATACCACCTTTGTTTAAAACTGCTGGAGCAAAGCTTGTATCCATCGTCCAGGTAAGCGGATTTATCACATAAGCTTTCCGGGTTTCTTTTTCTATTATGGGAGAAATGTATCCTTCTTCGAAAGTGCGCCATGTTACAAAGCAACCGGTAGAAGTAGAGTCCTTGCAAGGTTTTAGTTCTGAAAAATAATTTGTGAATACCGGTAGACCGATTATGTAAGCGCACACTAGTTGTTTTTCTAAGGGCTTTCCTTCGAAAAATTCTTTCAGCAACCTTCCGGCATGCAAAGTGCCCTGGCTGTGAGAAGCTATAATTATTGGGCGTCCATTATTGTAATTTTTTAAATAATATTCAAATGCATTTTTCACATCTTCATACGCCAAATTAAAAGCTGCCTCTGCAGAATCTTTTTTATTTGTAAAAAAAGCTTTCAGATTTGCCTGCCGATAGCGGGGAGAAAAAATCCGGCAATATCCATTAAAAACACTTGCCTGGTAAAGTATGGTAGAATTATCTGTTTTTTTATTCAGTTTTTCATCATCAATATCTGCATTCCAGCCATCGGGCATTTGTTGATCTGTATAGGTAGTTGGATAAATAAAGAAAACATCTGCAAGAGTATCTTTTGATTTTTGATTCAGTCCTTTTGGCACATTATCCGAAGGGTTATATTTAAAAGGAGCAGCTGCCCAATAATTTTGATTGCTGTAATACGGTTGACCACTCTTACTTTTAAAATGATAATTTATTTTCTCGCCTGAAATTTTTCGGGAACAGGATATCATCATTCCAACAGAGAAAAATAAAAAAATAAAAACAATACCTTTAGATAAAAAAAAATCTTTGTAATTTGACATGCTCAAAGCTACATTCGCTATTCTAAATTTAAAATTCTAAAATTATGACAACCATACCCGTAGTTGACCTGTCTGATTTCACAGGCGGGAATCCAAAGAAGAAAGCGGCTTTTGTGCAGGAGCTGGGTAAAGCTTATGAAGATGTAGGTTTTGTGGCTGTAAAAAATCACGGAATTCCATCCGACCTGAAAGCGGATTTATACCAATATATACAACAGTTTTTTTCTCTTCCGGCAGATAAAAAGAGAACTTATGAAATTCCCGAACTGGCCGGTCAAAGAGGTTATACATCTTTTGGTAAGGAACATGCCAAAGGAAGCGATGCACCGGATCTGAAAGAGTTTTTTCAATACGGGCAAATTGTTGCATCGAATCATCCATTAAAACCTGAGTATCCGGATAATGTAAGCGTAGATGAAGTATCCGGGTTTAATGAAACTCTCTTTAAAGCCTATCGTGCCTTTGAAAAATCCGGTAAATCTCTTTTACAGGCAATCGCACTTTACCTTGGTTTAGACGAAAATTATTTTGATCATTTTGTGGAGGAAGGAAATTCTATTGTCCGTGCCATCCATTATCCGCCAATTACAGTGGAACCTAAAAGCGCTATCCGCGCAGAGCAGCATGAAGATATTAATTTGATTACTTTATTGGTGGGCGCTTCTGCCGGGGGATTAGAAATTCTCACCAAACAAAATGAATGGGTTGGAGTAACCTCTCTTCCCGACCAAATAGTAGTGAATGTGGGCGATATGTTGCAACGCCTTACCAATAACAAATTAAAAAGTACCACTCACCGGGTGGTAAATCCGCCACGTGAATTGTGGCATACTTCCCGGTTTTCTATCCCTTTTTTTCTTCATCCAAAATCGTCAATGGATCTTTCTGCTATTAAAGAATGTGTAGATGAAAAACACCCAAAAGTTTTTAAAGATATTACCGCAGGTGAATATCTTGATGAGCGTCTAAAAGAAATAGGGTTGAAAAAATAAGTTTTGTTTTGACGTGTATTTATAGGATTATATTTCCTTAAACTAATTTTTTTCAAGTGGAAATATTTTAACCAATGGAATAATGCCCTACAAAAACTAATTACCAGGTATTAAAAACAAATATATTTTCATGGTACTGCGCAGGCATATTCCTTTTTTAAAAGCTGTTTTTTATTATACTATTTCTGCTTTTGGCGGCCCTCAGGGGCATTTAGGTATGATGATTAAAACCTTTGTGGAAGGAAGAAGAGACATTACCAAGGCTGAACTGATGGAATATGTTGCCTTTTGTCAAATGTTGCCCGGGGCTTCTTCCACACAAACGATTACACTAATAGGTTATAAACGAGGCGGTGTACCATTAGCTATTCTCACACTTCTCATCTGGATTTTTCCTGCAAGTATATTGATGGGAATTTTTTCTTTCCTTTTTTATTATGTGAAAAGATATCATGTAAACCTAAACCTGTTTACCTACGTGCAGCCGATGGCAGTTGGCTTTATTGCTTTTGCCGCTTTTAAGATGTATAAAGTATCTATCAAAAATAAAATTACTTTTATCGTAATGGCAGTAGCGGCAATTGGCACGTTTACTTTTTTCAAAACGCCGTGGATATTTCCAATACTTATTATTTTAGGTGGAGTAGTTACTAATTTTAGTGACAAGCGATATCCGGAAAAAGAAAATATAAAGCCGCGCCATATTAAATGGACCAACATCTGGCTGTTCATTTTGATTTTTATAATCGTTGGTTTTTTGAGTGAAACGGCAAGAAAAGAAAACTGGGAACATAGAAGAGCTTATAATCTTACAGAAAATGTGTATCGTTATGGGAGTCTTGTTTTTGGTGGTGGTGATGTATTGATGCCGATGATGTATGAGCAATACGTAACACGTGAAAAAACGAATTACCTGAGCAAAGAAGAATATCTGACCGGATGGGGAATTGTTCGCGCAATTCCCGGACCTGTGTTTTCTGTAACATCTTATGTAGGCGGAATGGTTTTGAGGGATTATGGAACACAATGGCAAATATTAGGTTGTTTTATAGGATGCATTGGCATTTTTTTACCAAGCGCATTATTGGTTTTATTCTTTTTCCCGGTGTGGCAAATTTTAAAAAAATATGTGGTGGTTTACAGGTCTCTTGAAGGAATTAATGCAGTAGTGGTGGGCATAATGTGGGCTTCTTTCTTATATTTGGTAAAGGATATCTCTATTACAAATTTAGACACTGTAAGCTTTGTAAATTTATTTGTAATCATCGGCACATTTTACCTCCTCACTTTTACAAAAATTCCCGCTCCGTTTATTGTATTAGGTTGTTTGATAATAGGATTTATTTTTTAAAATTTTTATTGAAAATTAATTGAAATAAAAACACGAATCTTCATTTTTCCTGCACTAATGAAGAACAGGTGGATATCATTTTACTAATGCCAATCCAATTCTTCTTTCAACAATTAATGAAAAAAGCCCCATGCCATTGCATAGAGCCTCGTTCAACTTAAACTACACAACATGTTTCATCTATATATACATAGCGAAAGAAAAACTTGGCGGAAATTTTTGACCGCAATTATTTTGATACAATGCAGTTCCTTTATTTAGTTTCTCAATTTTTTGATTGATTTCTTCTTTTGCTTTATTAAGTGAATCTTTCAATCTGATCATCTCTTTTTCACGGGCTGATTTCATAGAATCTACCGCTGATTGCATTTTTTGAATTTGTTTTTCCTGAACACTTTTTAAGGAATCAATATTGTTATTTTGATTATAACGATACCCTTTGCTACTATCATTCGTAGATGGGGTTACTGAATTATTTTCGTTTGATGAATTATTGTTCCAATCATCATTGTTTCTGTCAGATGGCTGTCCGTCAAGTGTATAAAGGCCATCTTCTTTCATTACATATTCCACGCCATAACTAAAATCATAAGTATTGTCATTATAGTTGTTATAATAATACCAGTCATTTCCTCCCCAAAAACCTCCGAGTCTTATACGGTTGCCATAACCAAAATTTTTATCTATTTTAATAAAATGTCCTACAGGAACAGCAATGGTGGCTTCCACATATTGATTACGGAATTTATCCGTAGTATTGATAGTAATCGCTTTATCCATCATTAATAAAGAATCATTTTGATTGATATTGAAATTGATGAGCGAATTTAAAGAGTCGGCATATCTTCTTGTTCTTCCATCACACATTTTGAGAATACTAACCTGGAAGCTATCTGTGGGCGATTTCGTTATTCTTATTTTTACATTTCCAATGAAAGCGGTATCATCGGATGATCCAAAAGTTCCAAAAGGCTCCAGGTTAAACCAGCCAATTCTGCGGTAATTAATATTTTGAAATGGCACTACTTCAAGACTCTTGACGTTAGGATTTTGTAGAGTGATTCTATCTTCATTCAATGAGCTCATACTTCTGAAATCGCGGCCTACCAAAGCAATTAAAGAAATAAAGCAAACAATCCCCAAAATCCAGAGCCCTACAAATGAATAACGCATGGGTTTATTAGTGCTTTTTACTCTTGCAAATCTTCTGATAATAAATGTGATGATGCCAATAACAGGTACTGCCACAAAGAAAATAAGAGTTCCCCATGCTAATGCTGTTTGCCATCCATCCGTAAGTATAAAATCTTTTAAAGGAAATATAACGATTGCTACTATTGCAATAGAAAATAAGGCGATAATGATGGCAAACGCAATACATCCTAATATCAGGTACATAAAAATTTTGAAAATGGTGATAATGATGTTACCCAAAACCCCGCTGGAACTGCGGGCTGCATAATGAATTTCTTTTCCAAGATCAGCGCCCTTTTCCTTTGCCATATTTCCTGCTTCCATTCCCATTTTTCCCATTTTTTCACCTACATCTTTCCCCATTTTTCCTACTCTTTTGCCAACTTCCTGCATTTCTTTCAACACTGAATCTTTGATAGAGTTCAGGTCTACTTTTTCGCCTTTCATTTCCAGTTTTTCTGAGGTGGTAGTTGCTTCAGGGATCACCAGCCATAAAATAATATAAATAATAAAACTCCCGGGACTAAATGAAAAACTTAAAAAATTAGGAAAAGTAAGAGGACCAAAATGCCCCCACCTGAAAAAGAAAGAAATAAACGGAATTAGAAATATAAACCTCGGAAGCCATGGGTTTACGTCAAAATAACTTCCCATACCATTGCACACGCCGCCTAATATTTTTCCATCAGGATTACGGTATAATCTTTTGCGAACTCCGTTTTCAAGCATGTTGCTTCCTGGCACAAATATCCAAAGCAGGATATAAGCCAGGAATCCAATACCGGAAATGATAAATACTATTCTTACAATTACAGGATCTATTCCAAAATACGCTGCAATACCACTGCACACTCCCCCTAATATTTTATGATTCTCATCACGGTAAAGCCTTTTACCTTTCCAGCTCCAATCGCCCTGAAAATTGCTTTCGCTTTTTTCAGATTGGGTTTTGTCTTCTTTGTCGCCGCTATTTTCTTCGTCATCAAACTCTTCCGGACGTCCCATATTTTTTAAAATGGCATTTACGTCATCATCGGTAATGCAGGTACTTCCGCCTTTTAAGCGTTCCTGAAACAGTTCACTGATGCGGCTTTCAATATCATTGATTATTTCATCTCTTCCTTCTTCCTTGGCAAAATGACGGCGCAGGCTTTCAATATATTGTTGCAGTAATTCGTAAGAACTTTCTTCAATCGGCACTATCGCACCCTGAAAATTTATATTGATTACTTTTTTCATTTTAATTCAGTTTATTGGTTGTTTAGTTGATTTTGTTTTATTTGTTTTTACCCGTTATTGTTTCTACCGCCCCGGCAAGTTCCAGCCAGGTAGATTCAAGTTCTTTATAAAATTCAGCGCCTTTTTGGGTAAGTGAAAAATATTTGCGTGGTGGTCCGCTGTTACTTTCTACCCAACGATAGGTAAGAAATTCCGCGTTTTTTAACCTGGTGAGCAAAGGGTACAATGTCCCTTCCAGGATATTCAGGTTGGCCGATTTCATGATATCAATAATATCACTGGGGTATGCTTCCCCCAATTTTATAATTGACAAAATGCAAAACTCCAAAACTCCTTTTCGCATCTGGCTTGCTGTGTTATCAATATTCATTTTATTGTTTTTTGTCTTGTAGGCGATACTTTTTCAATTTCACAACACAAAGGTAAGTGTTTTTATAATACTATGCAATACATACTACCTGTTTTTTTATGCTAGCACTAAATTTTAAAAATTTTATTTACAATGAAAGTGAACTTCAATAAGGGTTGCAAGCGAAAAAATGCAAAACACAGATTTTTATAAAAGGTATTATAAAAGGATGGATGGAGATTAAATTTTCTATTTTATCTATTGAAAATTATTTTATTTGTTCAGTAAGATGGCTCAGATTTGAAGAATTATATTAGTGAAATAAAAAATTTATCATGCAAACTTTCATTTCAATATTAAGAGGAATCAACGTAAGCGGCCAAAAGAAAATACTAATGGCTGATTTGAAAACTCTTTATGAAAAATTAAAATTTAAAGAGGTGACAACTTATATCCAAAGCGGGAATGTTGCTTTTAAAGGCGAAGAAAAATGGAAAGATATTAAACTCGCCCAAAAAATAGAAGGAGCCATTTTTAAAAAATATAATTTCCAGGTGCCGGTAATTATAAGGAGTAAAGAAGAATTGAAAAAAATCATTTCTTCAAATCCGTTTTTAAAGGAAAAAAATATTGATACAAAAAAGTTGCATGTAACTTTTCTTTCCGAAATTCCGGCAAAAACAAATGTTGAAAGTATTGAGGATATTGATTTCTCACCTGATATATTTATTTTAAATGGCAAAGAAATTTATCTGCATATCCCGGTAAGTTATGGCGAAACAAAACTGTCTAACAATTTTTTTGAAAATAAATTAAAAGTAAAAGCAACAACGAGAAATTGGAATACTGTAAATAAATTATTGGAAATGGTCTCACTCTGAAAGAGTGCTTCATACAGTAAACGAAGAAATATTAGAAATTCCGATTTGGGTATTTGCTTCCCCAATCATTTCAAATTATCAATTACTACATCCTGTGACCCTGAAATTCTTTTCATTACCACAGATACATTTTCAGCTATCATGCTTTTATTTCTCAAAATCCTTTCGGCTTTTTTTTCATCGGCATTTTCACCTTTTTTATTTCCTTGATTTCTTTCCTGTTCACTTTTTGGCATGTGTATCACCAGGTATTTCAGATCTGCATCTGCGTTTATAGATATTTGTACCATTATTAAAACTGCGATAGCCGTAATATCCTCGTGGGTCGCATGTTTTAGTAAAGGATCTTTAGCTAATGATTTTGCAAGACTATCTGTATTCACCGTTCTTTCATTTAGGCTAACCGCATTTTTTTCAATAATGTTTTTTATTCCGGATTTAATATTTGGCATGGCTTTCCTGTAAAAAGTGTAGGCCTCCTGTGGCATGGGAGTATTAACTTGTGCAAAACAGCAAATTGAAAAACAACAAAAGAGAAAGGATAATAAATTTTTCATTGCCAGGATTTTAGTGTGAAAAATTATTGTTTCGGGGGTTAGCTTAATAAACAACGATATTAAATACAAAATATTGAAAGATTAAGGATTTATTTATTAACAATTTTGTGATATAACTATTACAGAAATTTGTTTCCTTGCGATATGCCTGCATTTATATTTATCTATATTATGCAGAAAATGAATTTTATATCTTAATGATCAAAAAAACTATTTTTTAATCTCATAAATCTTTTCAATGAAATCAAACCCAAAATTAAAAGGACAAAGCGCTTTAGTAACCGGCGCAAACAGTGGAATAGGGATGGCCGTAGCTATTGCTTTGGCTGATGATGGCGCTAATGTGGTAGTGAATTATGTAACTCATCCTGAAGCTGCAGACGATGTAGTAAAGCAAATAGAAAGCAATGGAGGGAATGCCATAGCTATACAAGCAGATGTAAGCAAAGAGGACCAGGTACAATCAATGTTTCAGCAAATGGTATCCAAATATGGTACTATAGATATTTTGGTAAATAATGCTGGATTGCAAAAAGATTCCCCTTTGGAAAGTATGAGTTTAGCCGATTGGCAATTAGTAATTAGTGTAAATCTAACCGGGCAGTTTTTATGCGCACGAGAAGCAGTAAAGGAATTTTTGAAACGCGGTATAGTTCCCGAAAGAAGTTGTGCATTAGGAAAAATTATTTGTATGAGCAGTGTACACCAGGTAATTCCCTGGTCAGGGCATGTAAATTATGCCTCCAGCAAAGGCGGCATAGAAATGTTGATGAAAAGTATGGCGCAGGAATTAGCTCCAAAAAAAATAAGAGTGAATTCAATCGGTCCCGGTGCTATTCAAACTCCTATTAATAAAGAAGCGTGGAGTACGCCTGAAGCATTGAAAAGTTTGCTCACCCTGATACCTTACGGTCGTATTGGACAACCTGAAGATATTGGAAAAGTGGCTGTGTGGCTGGCAAGCGACGAATCAGATTACCTAAGCGGCACTACTATTTTTGCAGACGGCGGTATGTTACTTTATCCTGGATTTTCTACAAACGGGTAGTAGAAAGAAAGAGAGCATAAATAAAGCAAGGAAGAAATTTAAATTGGCAGCTTGTGCAGTAAACAAATAAATATTCCAGATTCCTATTTCGGGATTGGCAGCCCTGAAAAGCCGCCCGGATGAACCGTTCGGACGGGGGCAAAATACATAAGCCGTGTGCAACGCCCAATGAAGAAAAGAAATAAATAATAAAAATGATAAAGAGTGATAACGCAGAATTAAAAAGATTAGAGGAAAATGCAACCAAAGCAGTTCCACTTGTAAAATGGGGACCTTATCTGAGTGAGCGCCAATGGGGAACTGTAAGAGAAGATTATAGTGAGAATGGCGATGCGTGGAATTATTTTCCACACGACCACGCACGGAGCCGCGTATATCGTTGGGGAGAAGATGGATTAGGCGGAATTTCGGATATCTATCAGCGTTTATGTTTTGCCCTGGCATTGTGGAATGGCAAAGATCCTATTTTAAAAGAAAGGCTTTTTGGACTAGGGAACCAGGAAGGAAATCATGGTGAAGATGTAAAGGAATTATATTATTACCTGGATAATTTACCCACGCACTATTACATGAAATATTTGTATAAATATCCCCAGGGGCGTATCCATATATTGATCTTCTTAATACAAATAAAGGCAAGGAATAAAGAACAACCTGAATATGAAATATTAGATACAGGGATATTTAACGATGATAAATATTTTGATGTATATATAGAATACGCAAAAAATAACGATGATGATATTTTTATAAAAATAGAAATTGCCAACAGGGGAAATGAAAAAGCGCCGCTTACCGTTTTGCCCACATTATGGTTTTATAATAACTGGCAATACGAAGTGAATATAGAAAAACCAAAAATTACTTTTATAAATAATCAATCCGTTAAAGCAGATCATTACTCTTTGGGAAGTTATTATCTATATTTTCAACAAACATCAGACATTCTCTTTACAGAAAATGAAACTAATTTTGAAAGGCTTTTTCAGAAGCCTAATACAAGTGAGTTTGTAAAAGACGATTTTCATGAGGCTATTATTAATGGAAATAATTTTCAAAAATTAAAAGATAAAAAGGAAGGAACCAAATGCGCTCCTTTATTTCATTTGGAATTAGAACCCCAACAATCTCAAAGCATTTTTTTACGGCTTACAAACAATGAAACCAATGATTCTTTCCCTGAAAATTTTGAAAATATTTTTAGTACAAGAAAAAAAGAAGCTGATGATTTTTATGAAGCGATACATCCTGAAGGATGCACTGATGACCAAAAAAATATTCAACGCCAGGTTTTCGCAGGTTTGCTGTGGAACAAACAATATTACCATTATGATGTGGACACATGGCTTAATACAAGCGACGGAATTACTCCGGTATCTGAACAAAGAAAAAACGGCCGTAATCATCGTTGGAAATATTTAAAAAACCAGGATATTTTATCAATGCCCGATAACTGGGAATATCCCTGGTATGCCGCCTGGGATACGGCTTTTCATTGTATTACACTGGCAATAATAGACCCTGTATTTGCAAAGCATCAATTAACCTTACTAATGCGTGAATGGTATATGGACCCACAGGGGCAATTACCTGCATACGAATGGGATTTTAATGATGTAAATCCGCCCGTTCACGCCTTTGCAGCTTTGGAGATATATAAAACAGAAGAACGATTGTATGGAAAAAGTGATCTCATTTTTCTCAAAAGTATTTTTCAAAAACTGATCATCAATTTTACCTGGTGGATCAATAGAAAAGATGCAGATGGCAATAGTATTTTTGAAGGCGGATTTTTGGGCCTCGATAATATCGGACTTTTTAACCGAAGCATGATGCTACCGGGAAACATGCTCCTGGAGCAGGCTGATGGCACAAGCTGGATGGGAATGTATGCTCTCGACATGATGAATATTGCCCTTGAAATAGCAATGAATGACGTTTCGTTTGAAGATACTGCCACCAAGTTTTATGAACATTTTGTAATCATTGCCGAAGCATTAAATGAACTTGGCTTATGGAATGAAGAAGATAAGTTTTTTTACGATGTGCTTTCTCTAAATAAATCAGAAGCATTTCCTTTAAAGATCCGTTCATTGGTGGGCCTTTCACCAATATTTGCTGTTACTGTAATTGAAAAAGAAGTTTTTGAGAAACTTCCCGATTTCACAAAACACATGAAGTGGTTTCAAAATTACAGGGCTGCCAGGAATCTTTATTTGCCAAGCCAGGATAAAAGCCAGGAGGAATGTTCACTGCTTTCCCTGGTGGATAAAGAAAGATTAAAATTTTTATGTGAAAAACTATTGGACCAATCAGAATTTTTATCTGAAGGAGGCATTCGGGCTTTGTCAAAACATTACCAGAATAATCCTTATACTTTAAATTATGGCGGTAGTAGTTATTCTATCGAATATGATCCCGGCGATTCTACTTCAGGAATGTTTGGCGGCAATTCTAACTGGCGCGGGCCTGTATGGATGCCGGTCAATTACCTGTTCATCAAAGCTTTTAAGACATTCGGATATTTTTATGGAGATGATTTAAAAGTGGAATGCCCCGTTGGTTCGGGCAGGTATCTTAACCTTGGGGAAGTTTGTAAAGATCTTACAGGAATGCTCCTGCACATTTTTGAAAAAAATGACCAGAACGAAAGACTGACGTTTGGGCAATATAATTGGTTTTATAAGAAAGAAGAAAATAACGACCTTCTATTATTTCATGAATATTTTCACGGTGATACGCTGCGAGGTTTAGGTGCCAGTCATCAAACAGGATGGACAGGACTGATCGCCAATTTAATTCTTGATCTGAACGAAATCAAGTAAATATTATTCTGCCTTCAGTTTCAGCAAAGCAACACACTCTATGTGATGCGTATGCGGAAACATATCAACAGGTTGAAGTTTTTCAACTGTATATTTTTCATTAAGCAACTGAAGGTCACGTGCCTGGGTGGCTACATTACAACTTACATACACTATTTTGGGTGATTTTATTTCCAATAATTTATTCACTAATTTATTATGAAGGCCGACGCGTGGCGGATCTAAGATCATAACATCGGGGCTCCCGTGTGATTCAAAAAAATCATTGCTACATATTTCTATTACATCGCCACAATAAAAATAAGTATGGTGCAGGTCATTTATCATTGCATTTTGTTTTGCATCATTTATTGCATCTTCAATTACATCTACACCAATAATTTTTTTAGTATACTTACTCAAAAAAATTCCAATGCTACCTGTACCACAATAAAGATCATAAACTGTTTCATTTCCAATGAGACCCGCAAAATCTTTTATCACATTGTATAAAACTTCTGCCTGCCTGGTATTGGTTTGAAAAAAAGATTTCGGAGAAATTTTAAAATTAAAGTTACCCAGTTTTTCAATTACATATCCCTTCCCATAATAAATTTGAGGCTCAAGATCATTAAGGCTGTCATTCCATTTGGGATTGATAGTATATAATAAGGTAGTAATTGATGGTGCTTTCTCTAATAAATAATTACAAACTTTTTCTCTTTGTTCTTTATCCTCGTATCCAAAAACAAGATTCACCATTAATTGTTCAGTGGTGCAGTTTCTAATGATAATATTTCTCAGCCATCCTTTGTGTTCTTTAATGTCATAATAACTATAATTATTTTCTTTAGTAAATTCACGAAGACTGTTTCTTATGACATTATTTACTTCATTCATCAGCCAACATTCTTCAATATCTATAACTTTATCATATAACCGGGGAACATGATATCCAAGAGCGCCTCCGGGCCAAACATCTTTACCCAATTGTGTAAATTCATTTTCGGTTAAATATTTTTTATTGCTGAAAGTAAATTCCAATTTGTTCCTGTAATATATAGTCTCTTCAGAGCCCAGGATTGATAGTACCGGAACATCGTTTAGCTTGCCAATTCGCCTAAAAACTTCTTTTACTTCCTGTTCTTTATATTCTAATTGTTTATTGTATGGAAGCATTTGCCATTTACATCCGCCGCAAATCCCAAAGTGAATACAAAAGGGTTCTACCCTTTCTGCGCTGAATTCTTTGATCTTAATTGCTTTTCCTTCAGCCCAATCTTTTTTATTTTTTGTAATAGAAACATCGGCAATATCTCCGGGAACCGCGCCTTCAATAAATAGTACTTTCCCCTCTACGCGCGCTATCGCTTTTCCTTCGGCAGCATATCCGGTAACGGGTACATTTTCTAAAGTTATTTTTTTTCTTTTCACTTATGCAAAAATAAATGATGTACTATGATTTTGTTTCAAATACAAAACTTCAACTCTTTTAGAAATGATGATTCCGTAATTTTTATTTTCTTTTCTAAAAGTTAAAGGAATAGCCGAACAAATAGAATTCACCTTTATTTGTTTTTTTACTGTACCAGCAAAGTAATGATAATAAAAATGTTAAGTATTTTGCAGCATCTTTGTTTACAATTCAAATTGAATATTTTTGATTTTTTATATTTCTCCAATCAAATGAAAATAATTTCTTCTTTTCTATTACTTGTGTTTGCATTTTTATCTTCAAATGCCCAGGCTTATAAAGTCACCTTACAAACTCCTGATTATAAAAGCGGCCTTGCCTACCTTACTTATTATTATGGAAAGAATATGAATATACAGGATTCGGCCATTGTAAATTCAAAAGGAATTGCCATATTTGAAGGCAAAGAAAAACTTCCGCCGGGTGTGTATTCTATTGTATTTCCTGGCAAAAATAAATTGTTCGATTTCCTGGTTGACAAAGAACAGTTTATCACAATTAAAGCAGATACTACTGACCTTATTAACAAAACGGAAATAACCGGTTCTAAAGAAAATATTCTCTTTCAGCAGTATCAAAAATATGTAGCATCCAAAGGGATTTATTTGCAAAATGAGTTGAAAGCGTATAAGAAATCAACCACGAAGGAAGATAGTACATTGCACGAAAAAAAATACAAAGAGCTAAATGAAGAGCTAAATGCCTACCGCGACAAAATGATCCGCGAGCATCCTGAATCTATGCTGGCTGCGCTCCTCACCAGTATGAAAGAACCGAAAGTTTTAAATCAACATCCAATAACACGACAGGATTCACTGGATAATTATTATTATTATAAAAAGCACTATTGGGATGGAATTACGTTTATGGATGACCGTATTATCCGGACACCTTTTTTTGTTCCTAAAGTAGAGCAATATTTCAGGAATGTGGTTTCTCCCGTTCCGGATTCCATTATTAAAGAATCAGATTATTTATTGCTGCTGGCAAGGTCTTCCCCGGAGATGTACAAATTTTTGCTCAACTGGCTTACGGACGAATATATTTATCCAAAATATATGGGACAGGATGCCGTATTTGTTCATCTTTTTGAAAAATATCATTCAAAAGGAGTTTCCTCCTGGTTGAACGAAAAACAATTGACCACTATTTCCAACAGGGCTTATATGCTCATGTCCAATCTGATAGGCGAACAGGCTGCAAACCTTGAAATGGTTGACTCTACGGGGAAAAGTATGCCGTTATATAATATCAATTCTGATTATATCGTTATTTGTTTCTGGGATCCTACCTGCGGCCATTGCCGTGAACAGGTGCCCAGTCTTGATTCTATATATAATGCCAAATGGAAAAATGAAGGTGTGAAAATGTACGGCGTACTTACAGAAACTAAAAATAAGGATCAGTGGATACAGTTTATTAAAGATCACAACATGGGTAACTGGATCAACGTTTATGAAACCGATGCACAAAGAAAAATAGTGGAGGATGCAAAAAAACCTTCTTACAAACAATTATATGACGTAATACAAACACCCACTTTATATCTTTTGGATAAGGATAAAAAAATTATTGCTAAAAAATTAACAATGGAACAGATTAATGATTTACTGCAGGTAAAAATTAAAAACCAACCAGCACAACCTGTCAAAAACCAACTTAAATAAGTAACCCTGATTAAAATTCTTTTTAAAAAATATTTATGAAAAAGTTGTTCTTCCTGCTCGTTTTTTCTTCCTGCATATCTATGACTTATGGACAAACACTTTTTACTTATGGCAAGCATTCAGTAAGTTCTGCTGAATTTTTAAAAGCGTATCATAAAAACAAAACTTCTAATGCTGACAGCGCACAGGGAATGCGTAATTATCTTGATCTGTACATTAAATTCAAATTGAAAGTGCAGGCCGCAAAGGATATGCACCTTGATACACTTCCTTCTCTGAAAGCTGATCTTCAAAATTTCAGAAACCAGGTACAAAACAATTACCTCAAAGATCAAAATGAAGTAAATAAATTAACGGATCAGGCTTTTGAGCGAAGCCAAAAAGATATTCATGCCGTTTATTATTTTGTACCCGAAGTTAGTGATACTTCCAAATCATACAACATCATTGAGCAGTTGTACAGACAACTAAAAGCAAATAAAAACGATTTGGATATTCTTGAAGAAATGAATAAAAATACTCCCAACGTGCAAAAAGCAGATTTGGGTTTTATAACCGCTTTTACGTTGCCTTATAATTTTGAAAACATTATTTATAATTTGAAACCGGGCGAAGTTGCTATTCCTGTAAGAACCAAAAGAGGATGGTATATATTTAAGAATATCGGCGAAAGACATGCAGTGGGTGAAATTACCCTTGCCCAAATTTTATTCGCAGTGCCTGAAGGATTTATTATCCCAAGACAACAAACAAAAAAGTTAGCCGATTCTGTTTATGAGGCATTGATCAATGGCGCCAACTTTGCAGCAATGGCAAAACAATTCAGTGACGATAGAAGCACATTCATGAATGGTGGTTTAATGCCCGAATTTGGGACTGCCAAATACGATTCTGTTTTTGAAGACCACGCGTTTTCACTAAAAAAGGACGGTGAAATTTCTCCTCCATTTGAAACTAAATTTGGCTATCACATAATCAAACGTATTTCAGCGTCGCCGGTACCAGATACTAAAAATGATGAAATATTTATGAATAATTTAAAACAAGAAGTTTTAAACGACAGCCGAATCAATATTGCCAAACAAAAATTCATTACAGAGATAATACCTAAAACAGGTTTTAAAAAAATGGCAGTGAATGAAGAAAATTTATGGCGTGTAAGTGATAGTTCTTTAATTAAAAATAAAAATGTAACGGTAGGCAAAGTGGATGAAAACACAGTTTTATTTAATTACAACAATAATGCAAATGTAAAAGTGCGCGACTGGATCCTGTTTTTAAGGAATTCAAATAAAGCAGTTCCCGGAGGAGATCATGAATCATACAAGGAACTGTTTCCTGAGTTTGTGAATGCTTCTACTATTTCTGATTATGCTACGAGACTCCAGGATTTTAGCCCGGCTTTTAAATATCAAATCAGTGAATTTAAAGATGGTAATATGCTTTTTGAAATAATGCAACGTAAGGTGTGGGGAAAGGCTTCGGCAGATAGTGTAGGGCTTCTTCATTATTATGAACAACATAAAGAAAAATATCTTTGGAACTCAAGTGCCGATGCCATTATATTTTCGTGTTCTAATATAGAAGTTGCAAAAACAAGTATCGAACAATTAAGAAAAAGAAAAACCTGGAGAGAAATTATTAGTGAAGATCCAAGCCATGTACAAGCAGACTCAGGAAGGTATGAACTGGGCCAGATACCTGTTGTTGACAGAACACATTTTACTGCAGGATTAATTACAGCTCCGGTTGTCAATAAAACTGATGGCACTGCTGTATTTGCCCAAATAATTAAGATCTATCCTGATCATCAGCAAAGAGATTTTGAAGATGCACGGGGTATGGTAATTAACGATTATCAAAATTTTCTAGAACAAAAATGGGTAGTGCAGTTAGAAAAAAAATACCCTGTAAAAGTGAATGAAAAAGCTTTTCAGGCACTTCTGAAATAAAATACAGCAATAGTTATTTTGTAATCTTTTAGCAAACATTTATATTCTTAATGACCTAAGTATTATAATAGTTGAAAATTATGAAAGACTTTTGCTAAAAAATAAATACCCTTTATAACATTTACAATGAAAAAACTATTAACTATTGTCTTATGCATGGTATTATTTACTACTGCAAAATCACAGGTATATCTGCAAGGCGGCGTAAACCTTTCCAACATTACAACCCTGCAATCGCGGGAAACTCAATCAAACAGTCCGTTCACTACTTTCAACGTGGGTATTCTCGACCGGGTTAAAATAGTAGGTATGTTGAATTTTGAAACAGGATTATTGGTTGATGGGAGAGGTGCGAAATCAAAAATAAATATTAATGGAGAGGATTATTATACTGCTAAATTTAATCCATTTTATGTTGAAGTTCCGGCTAATTTAGTTCTTCGTTTACCATTTCCTGCCAAGGCTAAGATATTTCTAAACGCCGGCCCATATATCGCAATGGGGATTGCCGGACAGACAAGAATTGATGGTAATATTGGGGGAGTTACGCTCGGTTCTACGGCGGATATCAAATTCAATAATAGCAGCAATCCTAATGAAAATAATGTGGCATATTCGCAATTAAACCCTATTGATTATGGCCTGAATATAGGAGGTGGTTTCGATTTTAGAAATGTATTTTTAAAAATAAATTACGAAATGGGGTTTGCAAAAATAAATACTACACAAATAGATAATTTTTCTAACGATTCAAATAAATATCAAATTGTAAATATTTCCTTAGGATTCCCCCTATCTGACTTTTATAAAAATTCGAACAAAAAATCCTAGGCAGTTGTAAAAGCTAATAGTTATAAACTAAAGTTTTATCATTTAGCAAAAATTTATGTTTAAATATTTTTGTTTAAAAAGTGTTGGCAAAGTTTTTGAAAAGCATGTTCCGTAAATACTTAACTCATTAAAAACTAAACCAACTCGATGAAAAAATTATTTGTTATCGGATTATTATCTGCATCATTTATCTATGCCAAATGCCAGAAGCTTTATGTACAGGGCGGCATAAATTTCGCAAATATCTCTACTACCAACTCGGGATCAACACAAAGTAGCAATATGCTCACTACTTTTAATGCAGGCTTTATGGGTCGGTCAAATTTGTCAGAACCTATAGCATTAGAGGCAGGTTTATTAATTGACGGGCGGGGAGCAAAGTCGGAAAGTGGTTCTGGGAATAATTCTTATAAGGTAACTTTTAATCCTATTTACCTTGAACTTCCGGTAAATTTAGTGGTGCGATTGCCACTAGGATCAGGAACCAATTTATTTTTTAATGGAGGTCCATATATTGCTATGGGGCTGGCAGGGAAATCCAAAGTGAATGGAGAACTTGGAGGAGTTTCTATTAATTCCACTGAGGATATTCAATTTACCAGTACAGATCCCAATGCTAATGATCAGGCTTATTCAAAACTGAAAAGATTTGATTATGGTTTCAATATTGGCGCAGGCTTCGATCTTAAAAAAGTAATATTAAAAGTAAATTATGGATATGGTTTATCTAAAATAAATTCTACCCAAACTAATAATAGTGAAAACGATAAAAATAAATATCGTATTGCAAGTATTTCTTTGGGAATTCCTTTAGGAATATAAACATTCTTTGAGCAAAAACAATAAAGGCTGTCAATAATATTATTGGCAGCCTTTGCTTTTTTTAAAAGGTTTCGCCTCAGTCTGAGAAGTGAAAATGGTTTAGATAATTTCCTTAGCTACATTTACAATAATATATGGCTTTCCCAAAGTGTAATAATGTAATACAGGTACTCCTTCCTTCTTAAGCTCTTTGGATTGTTGCAAAAGCCATTCTGTACCCACTATTTCAACGTCCGCATCTGTTTTGCATTTTATGATTTCATTACTCAATTCTGTAGGAATATCAACATGAAAAGTGCGGGGTAAAACTGTAAGTTGTTTTTTGGATGTGATAGGTTTTAAACCGGGTATAATGGGTACTTCAATTCCCATTTCCCTGCAGTCTTTCACAAACTCAAAATATTTTTTATTATCAAAAAACATTTGAGTGGTGATATAATCTGCCCCGGCATCTACTTTCAATTTTAAATACCGTAAATCACTTTGCAGGTTAGGTGCTTCGAAATGTTTTTCAGGATAACCCGCTACCCCAATGCAGAATTGAGTTTTATACCCATCCCTGATATCATCTTCAAGATAAATTCCATTATTCAAATTAACGGTCTGTTTTAAAAGGTCAATAGCATAAGAATGCCCTTGTTTTTCAGGTTCAAAAACCGTTTCATTTTTTGCCGCATCTCCGCGAAGCAACAATACATTGTCAATTCCCAGGAACGCAAGATCTATTAATGCATTCTCGGTTTCCTGCAAATTAAATCCACCACAAATGAGGTGAGGAACTGCATCCACTTTGTAATGATTCATTATCGCTGCACAAATACCGACTGTGCCGGGGCGCTTACGGATTTCTACTTTTTCAAAAGTTCCGTCAGCCCTTTTTTTAAATACCTGTTCACTCCTGTGATAAGTGACATTAATAAAAGCGGGTTTAAATTCCATTAACGGATCTAAATGATTGTATATAGATTCAATCGTTTTTCCTTTTAATGGTGGAAGGATTTCAAAAGAAATCGCAGTGCCATTTGATTCTTTAATATGGTCAGTAACTTTCATTTTATAAAATAGATGCAAACTTAAGTGGTAATGAGAAAAAAGCAAAGAAATGAAAACGAATATTTGTAATCGAATAAAGTTTTTTTAAAAAAAAGTAAACCGTGGATTTTATGTACTAAAGGACTCCTTTGGAATTACCCTGATTGAAAATACCAGGAAACTAATATTCATTCCATTTGATTTTGCAGTAAAGCAACTTTTATTGCTGAATTCTGTTTTTACATAAAATTACTAAGCGCTGATTTTTTAATTAATGAACAAAAAATGCCAATATTCCTGTTCCTACCAAAGTAATGCCTGTAATAATTCCGGCATTGTGTTCCAATAAATGCCAGTTCAATTTCAAAATACCGAGATAGGCAAACCTCACCAATGTAACCATACCTACGGTAGTAATTATCAAATAAAGGGCAGCAATAAACCAGATAAGCCATTTAGCCTGCGTACCTGCTAACAAAAAATAAGCTTCAATTTCCATACAGGGAGATAAAAACATTGCCAATACCAGAGCCACAATAATTTTCTTCTTAGATAGCTTCTTTTTGATATTATCATCAAGATGAAAATGCTTATGATTATGGTGACGATAAATGAAAAGAATCCCTAGCAAAATCAAAATTGCCGGGGCTATAAAATGAGTAAAATATTCAATCCTTTCTGCCAGTTGAGCGCCAATGAAAGCAAGAATGAATCCTATTATTACTGTACTGATACCATGAGATATAGCAGAAATAAAAGTAACTTCAGTTACTTCCCTGGTACTCCATTTTTCCTTTTTCCCGATGGCAATTACCGGCAACCAATGATTGGGAATAGTAGCATGCAAAAGACTCAAAATAATACTCCCGGTAATAATGCTGAACATTGAAAATATTTATTGAAAAATATACCAGGCGCAAGATAGCCTGATAGGTTCTTTTTAAAGGTAAAAATATTTGCAGTAATTAGTTAGATATTGAGAAATAAAAAAGCCTCTGTAAATATTTTACAAAGGCTTTCATTTTTTTAAAAAGCTGTAGGGGAAGGGCTCGAACCTTCACGAGGCAGTTAGCCGTAGCACAAAGTTCAGTGGTCGACCCTGGTCGAATCATCCGCCTAAACGGACAATCCGGCTCTATGCTATGTTTATCCTGTGATCCTCACCCCCGAGACAAGAGGGCATGTCTGCCAAAAATTTCATCACCCCACAATTTGTAAGAACTAATATGATGCAAATCTAATAATAAGAGCCTTAATAAAAAAGTATTTTAATGAAAATAAATAATATTTAGATAATATTCAAATATTTAAGTAATATTGTAATAAATATCTAAAACCAATTTTTATTATGGCTACTAAATTTAATATTGATAAACTTGATTTGAGCATCATCCAGGAAATGCTGGAAAATGCAGAAACCCCTTATGCCGAATTAGGCAAAAAACTTTTTGTAAGCGGTGGTACTATTCATGTGCGCATAAAAAAGTTGGAAGAACTAGGCATTGTCAAAGGTAAAAAATTAAAAGTTAATCTTAATAAACTTGGATATGACATAACAGCCTTCGTTGGTATTTTTCTTGAAAAAAGTTCGCTGTATGATCTAGTAGCAAAAGAGCTGGAAAAAATTCCTGAAATTATCCGGCTTAATTATACTACCGGAAATTATAGTATGTATATAGAAATTGTATGTAAGGATATCAATCAGTTGCGCCATGTACTTCACGACGAACTCCAAAAAATAAAAGGTATCGAACGCACGGAAACGCTCATTTCACTGGCCGAAAGTTTTAACAGAAGTGTGCAGGTAAGCAGGCAGGAAGATTGAGAATTCTCATTTTAATAAAATTCCTAAAACAAGCTCGTATAAAATTGAGAGGAATGCTATGAATAAATTAGCTCTACACATCGGGGCAATATTCATTTAGTTTAATTTCTTAACTTTATTGAAAACCTCATGGAATATCTCACTCTCGGTAAATCATCCCTGCGCATTAGTAAAATCGGCTTCGGAAGTATGTCATTAAAGCCGGAACAAAAAGATTTTACTAATATCATTGATGCTGCAATAGACAACGGAATTAATTTTTTTGATACTGCTGATCTTTACGATAAAGGATTGAATGAAACTATGCTTGGTAAGGTTTTTAAAGGAAAAAGAAACAAAGTGATCATCGCTACCAAAGCGGGAAATCAATGGCGAAAAGATGGTAGCGGATGGGATTGGAACCCACGAAAAGATTATATTCTCAAATGCGCAGATGAAAGCTTAAGGCGATTGCAAATTGATCATATTGATTTGTATCAATCTCATGGAGGAACAATAGAAGATAATATTGATGAAACAATAGAAGCTTATGAAATTTTACTCCAGCAGGGGAAAATAAGGTATTATGGACTTTCATCTATCCGTCCAAATGTGATAAGAGAATTTATAAAAAGCTCCAACATCGTAAGTGTAATGACTCAATATAGTTTATTGGACAGGCGCCCGGAGGAAAGCACTTTAAAATTATTACATGAAAATAATATTGGTGTATTGATTAGAGGAAGTATGGCTTCAGGTTTATTAATAGATAAACCGGCAAAACCTTATTTGGATTATAATACAAATCAAATTACAGATGCTGCAAATGCGGTAAGATCTATTTCTTCCAATAAAAGAAATGCAGCACAAACAGCGATACAATATGTTTTAAAAAATCCTTCAGTTACTTCTGCTGTTGTTGGTATCAGAACGATGGAACAGTTGAAAGATGCTGTGCAGGCAATCAATACTCCGGAATTAAATGAAAAAGAATTGGAAATTTTAAGAGAATCCGTTTCAATTAATTTTTACGACCAACACAGATAACTGCAGGCGGTTAAAGTCTTTAAGGGCTTTTAAAATGAGTGAGACTCTGATGTTGTATTATAAACTCAATCACTTCTTCTAAATTCAAGCCTGCCCTATCGCATGCGTCCTGAATTTCTTCTCTTGAAACATTGGCTGCAAATGATTTTTCTTTCAATCTTTTCTTTACTCCTTTGATTTCCATTCCCTCATATCCGCCGGGACGCATTAAAGAATAAGCGTGTATCAATCCTGATAATTCATCGAATGCGTAAAGCATTTTATCCATTTTTGTTTCCGGCTCTACTCCAAAATGATTGTGTCCATGCGAAGCAATTGCATGAATAATTTCAGGATCAATATTTCTCTCTTCCAATTCTTCAATAATTTTTTTGCAATGCTGATCAGGCCATTGATCCCAATCGGCATCATGAAGCAATCCCGCCATTTCCCAACGCCACTGGTCCTTTTCATTTATTTGTTCTTTTTCTGCAGCCCAGCTTTTCATTAGTTGAGCTACCTGGAGCATGTGCAACCTTAACTTATCATTCAGCACCCAATCATTCAATAATTCAATAGCTTCTTCTTTGGAAAGTACTCTTCCTTCATTACCTGTATTGCCAAAAGTATTTCTGTTTAATAAAAGACTCATAACTATTTCTTACCTGTAAACAACTCATTTTTGGGAACCACTTTTACTTTATCACCACTCTTCAATGTTTTTGATACCACATCATAAGGGCCAGTTACCACCTCATCACCTTCTTTTAGTCCATCAGTAATTTCTATATAATTAATATCCTGGATGTCTGTTTTTACTTTTTGCTTTTTCACTTTTCCGTCGGCTTGCACCACAAACACTACTATATCTAAATCATTATCACCAGACGTACTATTGTCAATCCCTGCCTGATTATTTCCCCCTGAATTGCCGGATATAGCATTTCCTGAGGAATCAGTTTTTTCCCGGGTGGTCACTGCATTGATAGGAATAGATAAAACATTAGTATGGGTTTTGGTCTGTATATCAGCGCTGGCACTCATTCCCGGCCTGAAGGGAAACCTTCTTTTAGGACCGATAAGGTCTTTATAAGAATCGGGATTCAGTCTTATGTAAACTTTATAATTAGTAACATCAGTACTGGTATTTGTCAAATCGCTCTGAGTAGAAGCACCGTTATTGCTGGTGGCTATTTGAGTTACCACTCCTGTAAATTTCCTATCATTGAATGCATCTACTTCTATGGTAGCGCTATCTCCCAGGCGAACTTTAGAAACGTCATTTTCTCCAACGTCCACCCTTACTTCCATCTTGCTCATATCTGCAATCCGCATCATTTCCGTGCCCGCCATCAATGAACTTCCTACTACTCTTTCTCCCATTTTCACGCTTAATAAAGAAACAATTCCATTCATAGGCGATACCAGGGTTGCCAATCTTAAATTTCTATTGGCAGTTTGAAGCGCTGCCTGTGCACTTTGTACTGCCGCTTTGCTGCCTGCAATACCCTGTTTGGCAGCATTCAAATTAGCTACTGCAGATTCATACGAAGCTACGGCTGTGTTAAATTCACTCTTTGAAATCACTTTCTCATCATACAATTTCTTTTCCATAATGTAGTTCTGCTTTGATTGGTTTAGGTTCGCTTCCAGAGCTCCTATAGCAGCCTGGGCATTTCCCACCTGTGCCTGTTGCTGCTTTACAATAGCTTCTGCCTGATCTCTCTGTGTAACATAAATACCACCATAAATTTTTGCGAGCACCTGACCTTTCTTTACACTATCTCCTTCGGCTACATCAAGTGCTACAATTTCGCCGGAAATATCAGGACTTAATTTTACTTCCACTTCAGGATATACTTTACCGCTGGCATTTACTGTTTCTACAATTGTCCGGCGGGTAACCTTTTCAGCAGTTACTTTTATTCCTTCATCTTTCCCGAGCAGGCCTGCTTTTTTAAGAATTATCAACAAGACAATTAGAATTGCCAAAACAATAATTATCCATTTAAGAGTTTTATTCATAACGCATCTCCTAACCTATCCTCAGGAAAGGTTTTATTTATATTGTTAATAAAAGTTGTTTGGCTTCGCTGCACTCACTAAAAGGCAAAAAGCAAATTTATTCATTTATATATGAGTTCTTTTTTCATATAAATTTTATATTCAATTCCCGATTCTTTTCACTATATAATTCTATTCTAATTTTAATCCTTGACCTTTATAATATTCCAAAACTTTCATTTTAAATATATAATCAAATTGATTTAATACATACTGCAGTTTTGCAGTAAACAAACTATTTTGGTTAGTTATTAATTCGAGAGTTCCTACCATTCCTACCTGATATCTTAATAATGTAAAATCATACGTTTTTTGAGCTGATTCAACAGCCTTTTCCGATGAAGTAAATTTTTCCCTTGCTACGATAGCAGCATTATAAGCCTGGTAAATATTTTGTTTTAATGTTTGATTATCTAAATCTCTTTGGTAATCCAGGTTTTGGATATTGATCTTTGCTTTCTTGTAATTTGCTTTTGCCTGCCATCCGTTGAAAATAGGAACAGAAATACTGATGCCTATTGTTTGGCCAAAGTTATCGTTTGCCTGTGTGCCAAACCCGGGTGATGTAATGAATTTTTTTTCTCCATTGGTAAATACGGGTTGCTGTACATCATAATTGCCGAGTACATTTCCCATAGCATCAGTTAAAACAAGGCCGCTTGATTTATAACCATTAAATACCTGCGTATAATACGGAGTTCGAGCATAACCATAATTAGTACCAAGGCTTCCAAATGCGGAAATAGAAGGATAGAGGGCGCCTTTGGCTGAAAGCATATTTTTTTCTGCTGCTTTAATATTAAAGTCATTCATTTTTTGTTGAGGCAGGTTTGCCAGCGCCGATACATACACATCCTGAGGCTGTAATTCTCCGATAGGTTCCAAGGGAATTTTATCTATTGGCGGTTCATCAATGTCAAATGAATCAGCAGGATCAATACTCATATAAGACATTAATACATACTTTGCCTGCGTTACATTTCCTATAGCTGTTATCAGGTTAGAAGTATCATTTGCTAATTGGGATTCTACCTCCACAGCATTTAATTCGGGCAAAGCTCCGGCATCTACTTGTTTATTAACAATTTCCAATTGAGTCCGGTCCTGCTTTACCTGCACATCTGCAATCTTTTCCTGCTCACGAGTCAGTAATATTTGCAGATAAGAATTAGCAACTGATAAAGCAATATCATTTTTCAATTTATCGGTAGCTGCATTTGCGGCTTCCAGCGACCACTGGTTGGCAAGTATGGAATTTTTTTTCGAATACCAATTGAAAATTTCTGCGCTTGTCTGAAGATTTAATCCTACTGAAAAGAAATTCTGATTTTCTAAAATACCGGTGGAAGGATCCTGGGATTTTCCGAAACGATAACCATCACTATTACTGAAATTAGTAGTTGGTATCTGAGAAATCTTGCTTTGCTTGTAGGTAATTGTTGCAATATCGGCCTGCAACGCTGTTTGCTTTACAGAAACATTATGCTCCATTGCATACTGCACACATTCCTGAAGGGTCCATTTTTTTTGAGAATAGCCCAGGGCTGTTAGCATAATGAAAAAAACTACCAGTTTGATTTTAAGATACATCTGACAAAAATAATGATTTGACATATTAATAACTTCGTGTTGGGATAAAAGGCAAAAAGGCTATTTGAAAAAGATTGTAAAGTACTATTTCGGACTGAAGAAAAAAAAATCTGAGCAGAACATAAATGAGTTTTAAGAATTTATTTTAAAATGTATAATAAGTTAGATAAGAGGAGTTTTGGTTTTCAATTTTATTAAACTTATTTTTTTGACAGATGAACTTCCTTATTTACTAAATTACCCTGGCGATACGATATTACACACCTAATTTAGAATTCTACTCTTGTTTTCAATTTCGGTATTTTTGCAAAATGTTTTCAACATACGATGTGATTGTTGTTGGCGCAGGCCACGCTGGTTGTGAAGCGGCCGCAGCGGCAGCAAACCTGGGAAGTAAAGTTCTGCTGATAACCATGAATATGCAGAATATGGCTCAAATGAGTTGTAACCCTGCCATGGGTGGAATAGCAAAAGGTCAGATTATCAGGGAAATAGACGCGCTTGGTGGCTATTCCGGAATTGTAACTGATGAAAGTATGATTCAGTTTAGAATGCTGAACAAAAGTAAAGGTCCGGCTATGTGGAGCCCAAGAGCTCAAAATGATCGTATGCTTTTTTCCTCTAAATGGAGGCTAATGCTGGAAAAAACACCCAATCTTGATTTTTACCAGGATTCCGTAGTTGGACTAACTAAATCAGGAGATACCATCTCAGGCGTAAAAACCGAATTAGGTCACCATATTCAGGCAAATTCTGTTGTTTTAACTAATGGCACTTTTTTAAATGGCATTATTCATATTGGCGAAAAACAATCAAAGGGAGGAAGAGTGGCAGAAAAAGCTTCTGTAGGAATTACTGAGCAATTAGTAGCATGGGGATTAGAAAGCGCCCGTCTGAAAACCGGAACTCCGCCCAGGATAGATGGACGTTCATTGGACTATTCTAAAATGGAAGAACAAAAAGGGGATGAAACTATCGTAGGTTTTTCATTTTTAAATACGAACAAACCTCAAACCCAAAGAAGTTGCTGGATTACTTATACCAATAAAGAAGTACACGATATTTTAAGATCAGGATTCGGCGAAAGCCCAATGTTCCAGGGAAGAATCAAAGGAACCGGCCCAAGATATTGTCCGAGCATCGAAGATAAAATAAACCGGTTTGCCGAAAGAGAACGCCATCAACTCTTTATTGAACCGGAAGGGTGGGATACTATAGAAGTTTACGTTAATGGTTTCTCTTCCTCTTTGTCAGAAGAGGTTCAATTTAAGGCCCTTAAAAAGATCCCCGGTTTTGAAAATTGCAAAATGTTTCGTCCCGGATACGCTATCGAATACGATTATTTTCCTCCTACTCAATTAAAAATGAGCCTCGAAACCAAATTGATAAAAAATCTTTTTTTTGCCGGGCAAATAAATGGCACTACCGGGTATGAAGAAGCTGCCTGCCAGGGAGTGATGGCAGGAATCAATGCACATCAGTTAACAAACAAAAAAGAAGAATTTACATTAAAAAGGAATGAGGCTTACATAGGTGTTCTCATTGATGATCTTATTAATAAGGGAACCGATGAACCGTACAGAATGTTTACAAGCCGCGCTGAATACAGAACATTATTGAGGCAGGATAATGCTGATCTCCGGTTAACAGAAAAAAGTTATCGCATAGGACTGGCATCGCAGGAAAGAATGAACAAGGTTATTAGAAAGAAAGAAGAGATCAAAAAGATAATTGAATTACTTCAGCAGGTAAAATTGGAACCCGGTGATATCAATGAATTTCTTTCCCAAAAATCTTCGGCTCCCGTCGTACAAAAAACCAAATCATCGCAGATATTAGTAAGGCCCGGTATTGATCTGGAAAGCATGATTGAATCACTTCCGCTGGTAGAAAAGGCAATCGGTCACTTTTCAAAAGAAGCCCTGGAGCAGGCTGAGATACAAATAAAATATGAAGTCTATCTTCAGAAAGAAGAAGAAATGGTAACAAAAATGAGTGCTTTGGAAAACCAAATGATTCCAGACAGTTTTAATTATGAAACCATTGCCTCTTTATCAAATGAAGCAAGGCAGAAATTTAAAAAAATAAGGCCGCAAACCCTCGGCCAGGCAAGCAGAATAAGTGGAGTGAACCCGAGTGATGTACAGATTTTAATGGTCTATATGGGTAGATAGAATTTAAAAGTTTCACCCTTGTAGTTGTAAGTGTATAGTGTTTTGTCTTTCTGCTCGTCAATCTATTTTTCGTTTATATATAACAGTTATACAATTAATTTATGGAGTTAAAATTATCAGCAGATCTAAAAAAAGGAGAGGTGTTCCGGGTAGTTAAAAATTATATGGAACAAAATGGATTTAAGATTATTAATTCGGATGAAACCCGTCCCTGGGGTGGTTTCTTTGTAATTGACGAAAGCCAGTCACAAAAATTTATTGATTTCTTTTTCAAAGACGTTCCGGATTCACAGAAAAAAAACTCCGGCAAAATAAGCCCTAAGATATTAATAGTAGAAAAAGAAAAAAGGCTTAGCTGGCAATATCATCTTCGCCGTGCAGAATTATGGAAAGTGATCGGAGGAGAAGCCGGCGTTATTACAAGCAATACTGATAAAGAAACTGAGATTTTAATAAAGAAAATTGGGGATATCATTACTCTTAGACAAGGCGAGCGCCACCGGCTTATAGGCCTAAAAAACTGGGGTATCATCGCTGAGATATGGAAACATACCGATGCTGAACATCCGAGTGATGAGGACGACATCGTGAGAGTGCAGGATGATTTTGGAAGGTAAATGCTTGCGCACGCATGTTGCCCCGGAAATCAAAATTAATAAAAAGCTGACTATGCATATTGAGCGTCATACATTCGGTAACATTTCCGGCGAAAAAATCCCCATCATAATGCTGCAAAAAATATATCGTCACTTGTGCATCACAACCATTGATTACCTGGCAAGCTTCATTCATAAAGATGCGGATGATGCTTTGGATTCAGTTTTGGCATTTGAACCACCAATGAAATACAAGAAGAAAAAACTTGCATAAATAGTGCGGGTCGTTCAAAAGTCGCTATTTTCTATATTTACCCGATAGCTTGTGCTACGTCCCCCTGCTTTACCAGCGAAAACGAAAGCGCCTATTTCCAACAACTGTTGCATATCTCTTGTGGCCGTTGCTTTAGAGGTCTTGGTAATACCTATATATTTTCTGGCGTTCATACCACCTTCAAAGCCCGTAGCGCCTTCTTCCAACATTCTCTTGATAACGCTAAGCTGACGCTCATTAAACTGATCATTGAAGTGATCAAAGAATCTTGTTTTCTTCAACGTGAAATCAATCTGCGCTTCTGCTTCAATTTGCGCATCAAGAGCCGTCTTTACAAAATACTCCATCCATGGTGTGATCTCATTCGACCTTTGTGCTTTTTCCAGAGAAGCATAATAAACATTTTTTTTTGCTTCTATGGTTCTTGATAAACTCAACATCACCGGGCGGGTTATTGTTTGCGATAGAGCTTTTTCGGCAATGGCGCGGCCTATCCTTCCGTTTCCATCTTCAAAGGGGTGGATTGTTTCAAAATATAAGTGAGCAATTGCTGAACGAACCGGAGCTTTTTTGATTTCTTTTTTCCCACCTGGCCCCGTATCATTGAACCATTGAATAAACTTCCTCATTTCTTTTGGCACTTTTGACGAAGGCGGCGCTTCATAATGCACTTTTTCTTTCCCCATTGCACCGGAAATTACTTGCATTGGTTCATCATGAGTGCGCCATTGGCCTGCTTCCATTTTTTTATTTTCGCGCAATAACATTTTGTGCCAGGCGAAAAGCTTTTCTTCAGTTAGTGGTTCTTTGAATGTTTTTCGAACATCAATCATCAGCTCGCCCAATCCAACAGCAGATTTATCTTTTATGTATTCAGCGCTATTATGCAAGCCAAGGTTCTTGCGAATAGAAGAAAGAACATCCTTACGGCTTGGATATTCGCCTTCTATCTCTGAGGTCTTGATCGCTTCTGCAAGTATGATATCAATAATGACATCCTGCTTTGTTTCTTCAGGCAAACCTTCTAAAATACCGGATATCCGCCCTACCTTTTCAGAAAAGATAAGCAAGTCATCCTCCACGCTATCAAGCGAGAATTTGAAATGAGGCCATTCTTCTTTTTGCCAATTATAAGTTGCCATGAGCCGATTATATCAGATATTCGGCTCAAATATAGGAATAATAATGAGCCGAATAGACAAATTATTCGGCTCAAAGAAAACATTTACATTTAAAGATTAGGTGTTTGCAAGAATATTGAAATATCAAATTGCTGTACCAAAAGAAAAAGGCTTCGAGGCTTGTGGCCTCAAAGCCTTTACTATTTTGTGGTGTGGGGCGGGATCGAACCGCCGACACAAGGATTTTCAGTCCTTTGCTCTACCGACTGAGCTACCGCACCGGTTATTTGGGCGGCAAAAATAGAATTATTCACCTAAAATAAAAATTCATTTTTTTCGATCTGCTAATTACCATACTCACACAGAAATTTAATCCTCATTATCTTTAATTGCTCTAATGTATAATTACCATCCGAAAGTTCTTCTTTAGCGGCCTCAAGGCTGGAGGTCTGGCAGCCTTTAAAATAATCTATGATCTCATCCCTTTCATATTCTTCCATGAGGTCCTCAATCGCGTAGTCAAGATTTAATTTAGTTCCACTTGCCACAATAGTTTCCATTTCTTCAAGAAGCTCACCGAGCTGCAGGGTTCTGTTTTTGGCAATCGTCTCCAGGGGCATTTTTTTATCTACATTCTGAATAATAAAAACTTTATTACTGTTTTTATTTACTACACTTTTCATTACAAAATCATCCGGCTTTTCAATATCATTTTCTTCTACATATTTTTCAATAAGATTTACAAAAGGCCTTCCAAATTTCAAAGCTTTTCCTACACTTACGCCCTGGCATTTTTCCAGCTCTTTTAACGTGGTGGGATACAAAGTAGCCATATCTATCAGGCTGTTTTCAAGAAATATCACAAACGGTGGCAGGTTGCGCTTTTTAGCTTCCTGCTGCCTGAGGTCTTTTAATAATTGAATTAGTTTTTCATCTGCAGCCGCGGCCTCGTTAGCTTCTCCATCCTCCTCCTCTTCCTCGCCATCTGTTTCGTAGATATGATTTAATGCGATCTTGAAAGAGGTTGGCTTTTTAAGAAATGAGTCACCTTTTTGAGTGATTTTTAAAACACCATAATCTTCTATATCTTTTTGAATAATTCCTTCAAGAAGCATTTGTCTTATCAAAGAATTCCAAAAGTGTTCGTCTTTGTCTTTTCCAGTACCGAATTCGGGTCTTACTTCATGACGGTACATTTTTATCTGGGGATTGAGTTTTCCAATAATTATGGGTATCATATAAGTAATAGGAAATCTTTCCTCCAGTGCGCGAATGGCTTTTAAGGCAATTAGGGCTTCGGTTTTGGCTTCAAAAAGTTCCTTTGGTTTTTTGCAATTATCGCATTTGCCGCCACAATTATCCTGGGTATATATTTCTCCAAAATAATTAAGCAGCATCTTTCTTCTGCACACAGCGCTCTCAGAATAAGCAACCGTTTCATTAATTAATTGCGCGCCTATTTCACGTTCTGTCAACGATTTGTCGCGCATCAGGTGCTCCAGCTTCGACACATCTTTATGCGAATAATAAAGTAAACATTTTCCCTCCAGTCCGTCCCTTCCGGCACGTCCTGTTTCCTGGTAATAATTTTCTATTGACTTCGGGATGTTATAATGAATTACGAAACGGATATCCGGTTTGTCAATGCCCATTCCAAAAGCAATAGTGGCCACTATAACCTGTATATCCTCACCGAGGAACTGGTCCTGCCTGTTTGCTCTCAGTTTAGTATCCAGTCCGGCATGGTAAGCAACTGCTTTTATTCCATTTGCCATCAGTGTTTCTGCAAGTTCTTCTGTTGTCTTCCTGTTGAGGGTATAAATAATACCGCTCTTCCCTTTATTTTGAGAAATAAATTTTACAATACTTTTTATAGCCAGGTCTTTTTTTACTTTCGGCACTACTTCATAATATAAGTTGGAGCGGTTAAAAGAAGATATAAAAATATTAGGGTCACGCAAGCCAAGGTTTTTTATAATATCGCTTTGTACTTTAGGTGTTGCGGTAGCAGTAAGTGCAATTACAGGAATTTTTTCATTAATCTGATCCATTATTTCCCGCAACCTCCTGTATTCGGGCCTGAAATCGTGCCCCCATTCACTGATACAATGCGCTTCATCAACAGCAAAAAAAGAAATTTTCAGATCTTTAAAAAAATCTACATTTTCTTCTTTGGTTAAGGTTTCGGGCGCTACATATAAAAGTTTGGTGCTACCGGATACCAGATCCTCTTTTACAATCTTCTGTTGGCCTTTATTCAAAGAACTATTGAGAAAATGAGCAATATTATCTGTACTGCTGTAACCTCTTACCAGGTCAACCTGGTTCTTCATTAATGCTATCAGGGGGGAAACAATAATGGCACATCCTTCGCTGATGATGGCCGGAAGTTGATAGCAAAGGCTTTTGCCGCCGCCGGTAGGCATGATCACAAATGTATCTCTACCTGCTAAAAGGCTGTTAATAATTTCTTCCTGGGGTTCTTTGAAAGAATTAAATCCGAAATGTTTTTGAAGNTGTCCGGCGAGTATTCCGTCTTTAGAAGGCTTTNAGGCCTTGATTGTATTTGAAATTTTTGAAGTTTTGGAGTTCGTTTTTTCNTTTAATTTAGTAGTGGGCATGGTTTTTCGTTTCTTTCTCTACATTATTTTAGGTNTTCAAAGTTAATTTATTGAGTTTTAAAATTGTGGTTAAACTATATTTTATTTCTTTTGCTTTAATCACATCAATAAGAGGGTTAAGGTACGAAGTATTTGTGGAATTAAATCAAATTCCTTTGTTTTGCCCATCCGTTCATTTCAAGTAGGTTTGCAATGTTTTCAAAAAACATTAATTTGTTATTAAACCAATAATTCCTATTCTGTATCATTTTTAAATGGAAAATAAAATAATTAATACCGCAAAAGAAACGATTTTGGCAGAGTCGCGTTCTGTCTCGAGGTTGATCAATTTTATCAACGAGGATTTTGAAAAGGCAGTTTTAAAAATAAAATCCTGCAAAGGCAGGTTGGTAATAAGTGGCATTGGTAAAAGCGCTATTATAGCTCAAAAAATTGTAGCTTCTCTTAATAGTACCGGTACTCCTTCTGTTTTTTTACACGCTGCCGACGCCATCCATGGAGATATTGGAATGGTTCAGCAGGAAGATATAGTGATGATCATAAGTAAAAGCGGTGACAGCCCTGAGATAAAAGTACTCGTTCCGATTATTAAAAACTTTAAAAATATCCTCATTGCCATGTGTGGCAATATGAAGAGTTACCTGGCAAAATGTGCAGACATTGTTTTAAATACTACCGTAGACGAAGAAGCTTCACCCCACAATCTGGCTCCTACAAGCAGTACAACAGCTCAGATGGTGATGGGCGATGCCATTGTTGTTTGCCTGATGGATTTAAGGGGTTTTGATTCAGATGATTTTGCTAAATTTCATCCGGGTGGCGCCCTGGGGAAAAAGTTGTATCTCCACGTAGGCGATCTTTCTGTTAATAATGAGAAACCTTCAGTAAAAGCTGAAAGCTTATTGAAAGAGGTAATTATTGAAATCACAAAAAAACGCTTAGGCGTAACCGTTGTTCTTGATAATAAAGGAAAAATGGCCGGGATTATTACCGATGGCGACCTTAGAAGAATGTTGGAAAAAGATCTGTATCATGCCGGTATACTCGCAAAGGATATTATGACCATAAATCCAAAAACAATTGACAGTAAAGAACTTGCGGTGAATGCGCTTGATATGATGCGAAAAAATAACATTACCCAATTGGTGGTAACCCTTAATAATGAATATGAAGGGATTATTCATTTGCATGATCTTGTGCGGGAAGGAATTATTTAATTTATTTTTTAATGAAATTTTTTTAATGAAAAATAATAATTATGTAGCCATTATGGCGGGAGGCATTGGAAGCAGGTTCTGGCCTGTGAGCAGGGTAGATTATCCAAAACAATTTCTTGATATTTTAAATACAGGGAAAACATTGATACAGGCTACGTTTGACCGCTTTGTTCAATATATTCCGGTCGAAAATATTTACGTGGTGACCTCCATTCAATATAAGGAAATCGTTGAAAAACAATTGCCGGATCTAAATCCAGAAAACATTTTATGCGAGCCCTCCCGCAAAAACACTGCACCTTGTATTGCTTATATTTCCTATAAACTCAATAAATTAAATCCTCAAAGTAATCTGATATGTGCCCCTGCGGATCATCTTATCCTTGATAATACTTCGTTTATTAAAACAAGTCTTGAAGCGCTGGAGTTTACCGAAAAAAATAATGCGCTTCTTACTTTAGGCATTAAACCTTTGCAGCCGAATACCGGATATGGTTATATCCAATATGACCAACATGCTGTAAGCGACAATATATATAAGGTAAAAACTTTTACAGAAAAACCCGATTTGGAACTTGCAAAGACTTTTATTGCCAGTGGCGATTTTTTATGGAATGCCGGAATTTTTGTGTGGCAAACAAAAAATATTATTTCCGCTTTCGAAAAATATTTACCCGAAATACATGAGCTTTTTGAAGGAGCCAAAAACACATTCAACACTCAAAAAGAAAAAGAAACTATAGAATTGATCTATCCTTTATGTCTAAGTATTTCTATTGATTATGGAATCCTGGAAAAAGCGGATAATGTATATGTAATTCCTTCTTCATTCGGATGGAGCGACCTGGGAACCTGGGGAAGCGCTTATCAAAACCTCGAAAAAGATTTTCATGAAAATGCCGTAGCGGGTAATAATATCATCCTGTTTGATTCAACCAAAAATATAGTACATTCCAATGGTGATAAATTAATTTTATTACAGGGCCTGGATGATTTTATTGTAGTGGATACCGAAGATGCATTATTGGTTTGCAAAAAAGAAAATGAACAAAATATTAAAGAATATTTGGCAGAAATAAAAAGAAATAAGGGTGAAAAACATCTTTAATTGTTGCTTTACTGTACTATAGATGTTTATTTACAAAAGGTGAAAAAGAAATAAATAAAATAATTCAATCGCTTTTTTCGTTAGAGGCTATATCCATTTTTCTCAACTATTACATGAAATTCCTTTTAATTTCTTTGTCAGTCTTGCTTCTTTTGCCCAATTTCTTCAATATAACTCTTGAAGAAAAGCCGGGTTATAATAAAATAGAACTTTATGACCCTTCTCTTTCTGCGATCAATTCTGTTCAAAAATTGATGAATTATGCAGATAGTATTTCCCAAAAAAAATATACGCGTAATTCTTTACCTTATGCAATCGTGATTTCCGATGTTTTGGAAAAAAGATTCTATCATGGTTTTTCTATTTATAGTTTACAAAAAAATTGGATAGCTGCTGTTACACAATCTTTGTTCGGTCATGATGTTGCCAATCCGGTGAATCCCGAAGAAATTTTAAAATATCCTTATGCCGGTTGTTCACAACAGGTTATAGTTTTGGTAGAAGTAATGAAAAGAAACAAAGTGCCTTACAGAAGCCTCGGTTTTCCACATCATTATGCTACTGAATTAAATTTCAATAATTCATGGTATTTCTTTGATACTGACATGGAACCGGAAATGACCACGGAAGATCGGGATGTAAGAAACTGGAAGCATTCCGGAGATAGTTTGAAAAAGTTTTATCATAAAAATCTTTCTGTTGCTGAATACGGATTTGGAAATTCGCAACAGGCACAGGTAGGAGAAATAAATGCAAAGCCCGCGCCCAGAGCTTCTTTATTTCAAAATACCACAAAATATTTATCAAGGCTCCTTTGGCTATTCCCTTTAATCATTGTAGTGTATCCCCGAAAAACGAAATCCTGATTTATTCAAAGGATTGTATAATTTCGATTTATTCATAAAAGGAATACAATTTGTATTTACCAAATATCAAAAGTAAATTACCTAACACCGGCGAAACCATTTTCACGGTAATGAGCTCCCTCGCTGCAAAACACAAAGCCATTAACCTGGGGCAGGGATCTCCCGATTTTGAAATGAATGAACAGCTGATAGAGCTCGTTTATAAAGCAATGAAGGATGGACACAATCAATATGCACACAGAAACGGATTGTTCGCTTTACGGGAAGCAATTTCAGAAAAAGTAGAATATTTATATAAATGCAAAGCAGACCCCGCAACAGAAATAACCATTACCCCGGGCGGCACTTACGCAATTTATAACGCTTTGACTTCGGTTTTAAATCCGGGCGATGAAGTAATCGTCTTTGAGCCGGCTTATGATAGTTATATTCCTAATATTGAGATCAATGGGGCTATTCCTGTTTTAATTCCGCTCGTATTTCCTGAATATAAAATTGACTGGGCGCAGGTAAAACAGAAAATAACGCCGGCTACTAAAATGATCATTCTCAATTCGCCCCATAACCCAACAGGCAAGATCCTGGACAAAAATGATATAAATCAATTAAGATCTATAGTTGAGGGCACAAGAATCATTATTCTAAGTGACGAAGTTTATGAACATATTATATTTGATGGGCGTCAACATGAAAGTATTTTAAAATATCCGGATCTTTTTCAAAGAAGTTTTGTTGTCTTTTCTTTTGGTAAAGTGTATCATTGTACCGGATGGAAATTGGGCTATTGTATTGCGCCACATTTTTTAATGAAAGAATTTTTGAAAGTGCATCAATATAATTGCTTTAGTTGTCACACTCCAGTGCAATATGCACTCGCAACATTTCTTCAGGATAAAAATGAATACCTACAGCTGGGAAGTTTCCTACAAGCAAAACGGGATTATTTTAACAAGCTCATGTCTAAAACTAAATTTAAACCATTGCCTTCTTTTGGTAGTTATTTTCAGCTATACGATTTTCAAAAAATAAGTAATGAAATTGAAATTGATTTTGCCAAAAAATTAACTGAAAATGCAGGAGTANCTGCTATTCCGGTATCCGCTTTTTACAAAAATGGTAAAGAAGATAAAGTTTTGCGCTTTTGCTTTGCAAAAAAAGATAGCACACTTAGCGACGCGGTAGATAGATTGTTAAAATATTTTTCTTCCTGAAAAATAAGAATCTTGATTTTTTACTCGTTTACTGCGCAAATGGGCTAATCTGTGTCACCTTTTCTTCTTGTTTTTTTAATTAATGAAAATTATAGTTGCCAAATATTCACACATCGGCAAAAAATTCAACAATATGTTAGAAAAATATTGTTTTTAAAGCTTTTAATGCCTGCAAAAGTTCATGGAACATATTTTGTATGGTTTTGTGGTATTATTAATTAAATCTAAAAAATATTTTTATGAAAAAGTTAAGCTTTGCCTCCCTAATTATAGGCGCAATTTTTTTTTCGGCATGCAATGGAAATTCTTCCAAATCAGAAACAATGAATTCGGATAGTACGTCAAGTACGATGAGCAGTGATACTAATAAAATGGTTTCTCCTGCTACTGACACTTCCAATTCAAAAATGGCCATGGTGGGTGATGATGCGAAAGATTTTACTACAAATGCTACTCAGGACGGAATGACAGAAGTGGAATTGGGCAAAATTGCCATGAAAAATGCTGGTACACAATCAATAAAAGATTTTGGGAAAATGATGGTAGATGATCATTCAAAAATTGATAATGAATTAAAAGATCTTGCAACAAAGAAAATGGTTGACGTACCCACTGCTGTTACTGCAGATCAGCAAAAGGATATTGATAAATTAAGTAAAGAAACAGGAAAAACTTTTGATAAAGATTATGTGCACATGATGTTGGAAGGGCATAAGAAAGCTATAGCCGCATTTAAAAGTGCAGGTGATAAAATCACTGACAGTGATTATAAAGATTTTATCATGAAATCACTTCCCACACTTCAAAAACACTTAGACGCTATTGAGGCAATAGATAAGAAAATGTGATAGTACTAAACAAGGAGTGCTATAGCACTCCTTGTTTATATTCAATTTCAGAGTTGCCAAAATTCACTGCATCTTCATAAATTTTTTGGCAATTTTATTTAACTAAATAATTTAACACTATTATACTAAAAAAATTAGTGTTAATAAATAATAATTTCTATATTTGCCCAACCAATAACTTTACAATTTATAAATTCATACTAAATAAAGTACTATGGCAGCAAATAATAATACAGATAATAAAACATCTGAAAAACTAAAGGCTTTAAAATTAACTATTGATAAAATAGATAAAGATTTTGGGAAAGGAAGTGTGATGATGATGAATGAACGTTCGCAGGAGCCACACGAAGTAATTTCCTCGGGATCTATTGGATTAGATGTGGCTCTTGGTATAGGAGGGCTCCCCAAAGGAAGAGTAGTAGAAATATATGGTCCCGAATCTTCCGGCAAAACCACACTTGCTATTCATGTGATTGCAGAAGCTCAAAAAAAGGGTGGAATGTGTGCTATCATAGATGCGGAACACGCGTTTGATAGTTCTTATGCCAGAAAATTAGGTGTTGATGTTGATAATCTTTTAATAAGCCAGCCGGATTATGGCGAACAGGGATTAGAAATAGCAGATCGCTTAATTCTTTCCGGGGCGTTAGATGTGGTGGTGATAGATTCTGTAGCTGCATTGGTTCCAAAAGGAGAACTGGAAGGAGAAATGGGAGATAGTAAAATGGGATTACAGGCAAGACTGATGAGTCAGGCTATGAGAAAATTAACGGCTACCATTAGCAAAACAAATTGCTGTTGCATTTTTATCAACCAGTTGCGTGATAAAATAGGGGTAATGTTTGGAAGCCCTGAGACTACAACCGGCGGTAATGCATTAAAATTTTATGCCTCAGTGAGACTTGATATTCGTCGCCTGGCGCAGATAAAAGACGGTGACCAATCTATAGGAAACCGTGTAAAAGTAAAAGTGGTAAAAAACAAAATGGCGCCCCCTTTTCGTGTAGCCGAATTTGATATCATTTTTGGAAACGGTATTTCTAAAACAGGGGAAATAATAGATATGGGCGTTGATTTAGGAATTATACAAAAAAGTGGAAGTTGGTTTAGTTATGATACAACCAAACTTGGCCAAGGGCGCGAAGCTGTAAAACAATTATTAATTGATAACCCGGATATGGCAAATGAAATGGAAGCGAAAATAAGAGCCAAAATTGCAGAAGGGGTTGTTTAATTTACTTATAAAAGCATTTTTTATAAAGCCTGCACTTGCAGGCTTTTATATTTAATTTATTTTACAATTCAATAAAATAATTAACAAGTAAATTTAAGTATTAATAAAAAACTAACATTACGCAGAAATTAAAAATTCTATTTATTCTCCCATTGTTTTTTTATTTCAAATCGCAGTCACAATCTGCTAAAGCAGCGTATGTAGAAATTGGTGGCCAAGGCATTGCATCCGCAAACTTTGATATGCGATTTTCAAAAAAAGAGGTTGGTTTAGGAGGAAGAATTGGTGTTGGAGGATTTTCATTATCTGAGGAAGATGGAGGACGTGCATCCATATTTACTATTCTATTTTATTTGTTCGTTTGCTGATCTTTCTTTGTTCAGAATATCTTTATTTCTATAAACCATACCTATGGCTTATTTCCAGCATTCTTTCTATTGGCTTCTTAGAAGCAATTCTTAATTTCTCATCCATAATAATTTGCGGTTCTTCGTATTCCATGCATAAATACAATTTTTCAAGTGTATTCAACTTCATATACGGGCAATCATTGCATGCGCACATATTATCCGGAGGCGCAGGAATAAAGGTTTTTAAGGGCGATTGAATCTGCATTTGATGAATAATTCCGGATTCGGTAGCTACAATAAATTCGGTAGCAGGATTTTCCTTCGTATATTTTAAAAGTCCGGAAGTGCTTCCGATAAAATCTGCTGATTTTAAAACAGGCTCTTCACACTCAGGATGTGCGATCACTTTTGCGTTGGGATGACGCATTTTTAATTTGGTTATTTTTTCAAGACTGAAAATTTCATGAACGATACATGAGCCGTTCCAAAGAACCATATCTCTTCCCGTTTTTTTAATTAAATAAGCACCTAAGTTTTTATCTGGAGCAAATATTATTTTTTGTTCTTTTGGCAAACTATTGATGATGGCTTCTGCATTGGATGACGTGCAAATTATATCACTCAACGCTTTCATACCCGCAGAACAGTTGATGTAAGTAATTACCAAATGATCCGGATATTGATCTTTAAATTTTTTAAAAAGATCNGCAGGCGCTGAATCGGCAAGAGAACAACCCGCCTTTAAATCAGGCAATAAAACCTTTTTGTTTGGATTTAAAATTTTAGCAGTTTCAGCCATAAAATGTACTCCGGCAAAAACAATTATATCGGCATTTGTGGACTGAGCTTTTTGGGCAAGTCCCAGGCTATCGCCAATAAAATCGGCAACATCCTGTATATCGGGTTCCTGGTAATAGTGTGCAAGTATGATGGCATTTTTTTCTTTTTTTAAACGTTCTATTTCTGCGAAGAGGTCCAAGTTAACATCAATATTCAAATCAAGAAAACCTTTTTTTTCTAAATTTCTTCGTGCTGCTTCAATGTTAATATCTGCCATAGTATTTAGTATTAATACATTATTAATTTAAAGCCCTATTATTATTATGAGTGTGAATTTGTGGACATAAAAATTTATTGTGTTGATGCAAATTTAAATTTTACTTCTTACCCACATCAATTCACAAAATATTCACACGGATATTTTAACATACTTTCTGATAAAAATTATCTTTTTAACATCCGTGAATAAAAAAAAGTGTTGATAAAAAAAAGGAGTTATTTTTTTTAAGCTTTGTGAATTAAACAAGAAGAAAATGTTGGCTCTTTTTCAAAAAACGTATCCATATTAGAAAATATCAAACTTATTATAAGATATCAAGAATTTTTTTTTATAAAACAGCATTTACCAACACATAAAACAATTTTTACAGACTCTATGTTGAAAAGTATTTTTCAGTTACTTTATTATTAAAATATTTATTATAAATATTTTAATAGGAATCCTTGCCAGTACTCATATAAATAGGTTATCCACAGTTTGTTCCTATTTTATTTTACACTATTTTTGCCGCCTTATTTAAAATTTAAGAAAAAATTCAATATGTCAATCATTCAGACTATCCGTGATAAAGGAGCTGTAATAGTCATCGCACTTATCGGTATCAGCCTTGTTGCATTTATTTTAATGGATTCTATGACCAGCAGGCGCAGCGGTTCGTTGTTCGGAAATAATAATACTTCTACTATAGGTGTGGTAAATGGCCAAAAGATCCAATTAGACGATTTTAATAATAAAGTAAAAGAAATACAACAGCAATACCCTGATGGAGGCAGCTCACAAAGTAACCAGATAATGGAATCTGTATGGAATCAAATGGTAGCTGAAAGAGTCGTAGAAGACCAGTTTAATAAATTAGGTATCACTTTTACGCCTGATGAAATGAGTTCTATTATGTTTAGCAACGATGCACCACAACAATTGAAACAAGCCTTTACTAATAAACAGACCGGGCAATATGATATACAACAAGCTCAACAATGGTGGGCGCAAACAAAGAAAAATAAAAATAAAGAGCAAAGAGACGCAATTATTTCCCAGGTGATAGATCCAATGAGGCTGAATAGTCTATACACAAAATACACTTCCATGATTACTGCAAGTATCTATATACCCAAATGGCTTGCAATGGAACAGAGCGAAGAAAAAAACAATTTTGCCATGATTTCCTATGTTGCCGTTCCTTATACAGTAATAAGCGACAGTGCTGTAAAAGTTAGCGACAATGACATTCAATCCTATATTGATAAAAACAAATTGAAATACAAACAAGAACCGGGCAGAATGATTTCTTATGTGTCATTTAGCGCCGCCGCCAGTGCAGCAGACAGCGCCCGGATTTTACAATCATTAAAAGATCTGAAACCTCAGTTTGCAGCAGATTCCAATGCTAAATTTTTCCTGGGAAGAAATTCGTCCTCTATCCCATTTTTTGATGGATACACCCCAAAATCCAAAATCCAGGTTCCTAATAAAGATTCTATTATTGATTTACCCAATGGAGGCGTTTATGGTCCATACATAGATGTTGACAATTATGTGTTGGCAAAAAAAGTTGCAACAAAAATATTGCCCGATAGTATCAAATGCCGTCATATTTTATTGGGCACCGTAAACCCACAAACCCAACAACCGATAATGGACGATAGCACTGCACATAGAATTGCAGATAGCATTTCAGTTGCCATTCAACATGGTGCTAACTTTGATTCACTGGAAGCTAAATATTCAACAGACGAGGCTGCCAAAAAAGATAACGGCGTAATGACGTTTGATCTTATGACCATTGAAGGAGATGGATTTGCGAAAGAATTTGGAGATTTTTTATTGAATGATAAAGGAGAAACCAAAAAAGTAGTACACACACAATTTGGGTGGCATTACATAGAAATATTAGATAAAAAAGATCTAGAGCCTACGTATAAAATTGCTTATATGGCCAAAGAAATCGCCCCTAGTGATGAAACCATCAATACGGCTAATACTGCAGCTATAAAATTATCGGGAATTGCAAAAGATGAGAAATCTTTTAATGATTATGTTGCTAAGAATGGGTTGAAAAAAATAACAGTTCCAAACGAGATGAAAGAAAATGATTTTCAGTTAGGTTCGTTACAGGATGCAAGACCAATTATTAAATGGGCTTTTGATGCAAAAGAAGGGCAAGTTTCTGATCCTTTTTCCGTAAAAGATGATTATATAGTAGCGATTGTGGACCGAAGAATAAAAGAAGGAGTTCCAGATGTAAATACTGCCCGGCCACTGGTAGAAAGTATAGTAAGGAATATGAAAAAAGCAGATGAAATAGAAAAGAAATTGAATAATCCTTCTACACTTGAAGCTGCTGCGGCTCCGTATCATATGCAGGTGTTAAGCAGCGGCGCAGATTCTACCCTTACTTTTAACGCAGAAATAATAAATGGTATTGGCATAGAACCACGGGTTGCAGGGGCTTCTTTCGATAAGGAATATCAAACTAAAGTTTCTCCTGCCTTTGCTGGCAATTCGGGTGTGTTTGTTATAAAAGTAAACAGTGTTTCTCCAAAAGTTCAGTTGAATCCATTAATAATAAAACTCCAGGAAAGCGAAGAAATAAATAAAGAAATACAATCCGCACTGGGCCAGTCTTTCAACGCCTTGAAAAAAATAGCGGATATTAAAGACGACAGAAGTAGATTCTTCTAAAAATAATTTCAAAATTTTTAAAAAAAAGCTAACTTGAAGGTTGGCTTTTTTTATTTGATTTTTGGCGACACAAAAAAAGGAAAATCTTTATTATTTGTTTATTTACTGAGGTATGATTTCAAATTTTTTATATAATTGAATGGAACAATTGAGAATCTCTTTAAAAACGGATTTTGTAACTTTACAACTATAAAAAATTATGGAAGATGTTATTATTAATAAAGTAGCCGGCAGTTCTTTGGTTACACTTGACCTGGAAGAATTTTATCCTGAAGGGGAAATCAAGCTTTTTGATATTAAGAAGTTTTTGTTCATGGAACTTATTTTGAAAGAGAAGGAATATCGCGAGGCGTTAAAAAAGATAGATTGGAGTATTTACAAAAATAAAAATGTAGCAATTACCTGTTCTGCAGATGCCATTATTCCAATGTGGGCTTACATGCTGGCTGTTACCTACCTGCAGCCTTTTGCGACAGACATTCTTTTTGGAACTGCAGAGGAAGTTTTAAACATTTTATTTTTAAAAAGTTTATGGAAAATAGATGTAAAAGAATTTAAAGATAAAAGGGTGGTTGTAAAAGGATGTGGCGATAAGAAGATCCCGGAAACCGTTTATGTAGAAATCACCAGGATCTTACGTCCCGTAGCTAAAAGTATCATGTATGGTGAGCCATGTAGTACAGTACCTGTTTTCAAAGCTGGTATAAATAGCTAGTCGCTCTGTCAATTTTATTTTCATTAATTTATAGCAGGGAGTGATAGCCAGAGAAAAAATTTGAAGTAAAGAAAATTATTTTTATGGTAAAACGTCTTTCTTTGTTTGAACCGAAGGTTGAGGAATATCGCTTGCCCAGATATCGCGATACATTTTCCAGTTACCGGCTTCCTGTTTCCAAAGCACAATATATTTGCCCTTATCGAGAATATTTTTTTCCTTTCCTGAAATTTGATAAGTTCCTTCTTCGGCCAGGATGCTGCTGTCGCCCCAAATTTTGATGGTATGCAGATCAAAATCAGATATCCCTTTTGCCATTGTTTCTGAAATAAAATGTGTAATATTTTGTCTTCCTTTAATGGATGGTTGATTAGGTACCATTGCCTTTGCATCGTTAGCATAACAATTGGAAACACCTACTGAATCACCGGTTTCAAAAGATTTCATAAAATGTTTGTTGCTTTGCAAAATAGATGCCTCACCTTGTTTTATATCAAAAGCAGAGGCAGATTTTTCAATTTCCAGTTTATCCTGCTCATTGCATGAAGAGATAATGAAGGGGACAATTATTAAAAACAGAATTGAAAAATTAGAATTCTTCGGCATTTTCTTAAAATATGATTTGAGTTTTATGGATGGGAATAAAGATAAATGGAACACATTTAAAAATTATATTAATTTTTTAGCACGCTCATAATCCTCGGGAGTATCAATAGATACTGGACTTTCGTCAGTAAGGACCATTTTTATGGATACGCCATTTTCAAGATACCTAAGTTGCTCCAGTTTTTCAACCGCTTCGAGCGGAGTAATTTGCCATTGTGTAAAATCCATTAATGCACTTTTTCTGTAAGCGTATATACCGATATGTTTATAATAGGATGGCGTTAGATTTTTATCGCGGTGAAAAGGAATTGCACTTCGAGAAAATATTAAAGCATTGCTGTTTTTATCTACCACCACTTTTACGTGATTAGGATTGTTAATTATTTGTTCGTCGGCTGTACGATACATCAGTGAAGCAACCTTTGTTTTTTGTGCGTGATCATTTTTAAATACGCTTAACAAATCTTCCAACGGTTCTTTTTTTACAAAAGGTTCATCGCCTTGTACATTTACGATGATATCCACCTCTATATCTGCTGCAGCTTCCGCTATGCGGTCGCTCCCACTTTCGTGCTGTTTGTTACTCATAATGGCATAGCCACCATTTTGTACAATTTCATTAAAAATAATTTCGCTGTCAGTAACTACAATTACCTCATCAAATAATAAAGTAGCAATTGTATTTTCATAAGTATGCCTTATTATTGTTTTGTCACCAAGAGGCTGCATTAGTTTTGCAGGGAAACGAGTGGCAGCATAACGNGCAGGGATAATCGCAATTATTTTCATGAATGATTCATTCTTTTTTAGTTCATGTTTTCTTCTTCATATTCCATCAGATCATTTGAAAAAGTTTCCGGTAAATTTTCACTTTCATAACCGCAGGAAGAGCATTGATAAATATTTTTTGCGGAAATAGCATAACTGCCAAACAACCACGTTAACACAGCGGTCAGCATGTTAGCTGTTGTTTTCTGTGGAACCAGCTCTATTGTTTTACTCNNGCATTTAGGACATACGGCGCTTTGGCGGTATGCTTCATCAAATTGCTGAAGCAAAAGAGAGGCTTCTTTCTCATCCTCTTTTTTCACAATAAGTTTGATTCCTCCAACAGCATTAGATAATATCGGGTCAATCGTTACCGTGAATTCATCTTTTAAAAAACAGACCATGCCGGCATCTTTTAATTTTGTCAGCAGGATATGTGCAGAGAAATAATTTTGAAACGTGCGGAGTGTAATAAATTCCATTTTAATAATAAAGTTTTTGACTGTTTTAAAAATACGAAATTGTTTACAGCAAAAAACTTATTGATAAAATTATAACAGGATAAATAAAATACGAGTTAATGGCAAATGCTTTTTGTGCCATCAAATTTGAATGATCAATTATTCAACATTAGCGGCATTACCAGCATCAGCAATTCTTCATTTTCTGACTTTTCCGTTGGTTTAATAATGCCGGCTTTGGAAGGGGTACTTAATTCAATTACAACATCATTAGTGTCTGCGGCGCTCAGCATTTCAACCATGAATTTTGCATTAAAAGCGATTTGCAGATCTTCACCATCATATTGGCAGGCCATGCGTTCATTACCTTCAAAACTAAAATCAACATCCTGTGCATCAAGCTGTAATTCGCTGCCAGTAATGGTAAGCGCCACCTGGTTGGTACTTTTATTGCTGAAAACACTTACTCTGCGAAGCGCATTTTGAAGATCATTTTTATTAACCGTAAGCTTGTACGGATTATCTGCAGGAATTACCACTTTATAATCGGGAAATCTTGCATCAATCAACCGGCACACTAATTCTGTCCCTTCGTGTTTTACGAATAAATGATTCTTGCTGTATGAAATAGTCAATTCGCCGTCAGTATTCGGCAGTACGTTTTTTAATAAATTGAGCGGTTTTTTAGGAACTACAAATGTCGCATCTTCAGGACATTTGACATCATTCCTTGAATATCTTACCAGGCGGTGCGCATCGGTAGCCACTGTGGTTAGCCCTTTCTTTGTAAGCTCAAAGAAAATTCCGGTCATAGCCGGGCGTAGTTCATCTGAGCTGGTAGCAAAAATACATTTGTTGATAGCCGTAACCAATGCTGAGGAGGGCATCGTAAATGAATTGGAGCTTTCGGCTACTGGTTCTTTAGGAAAATTGTCAGGATTTTCACCCATTATTTTATATTTTCCATTGTCGCTCGTAATTTCTACACTGTGGTTTTTATCAATATTAAAAGTGAGCGGTTGCTCTGGTAGATTTTTAAGAGAATCTGAAAGAATTTTTGCAGGAATACATATTTTCCCGCTTTCTTTGGCTTCAATATCCATGTGAATTTTCATCACCGTTTCCAGGTCTGTAGCTACTATTGTAAGTTTGTTTTTTTCTATCTCGAAAAGAAAATCTTCAAGGATAGGCAAAACAGTGTTTGCGCTGATTACCCCGCTTATCTGTAATACGTGTTTTAGTAATTGCGTAGAGGAAACGATGAACTTCATAAAAAATGTTTATTGCCAAAGATAAAAGATTCATATTAATGTAAAGAAATAAAATGTACAGAGATTTGGAAAGATAATAGGAAGAAAAGAACTCAATTCTGACTATTGAAAATAATACGAAACATTGTACCATGCCCAAACCCATTATGAATCTTTAAACCTATTTTTGTATGAATAAAAAAAATGGAAACGAAAAGCAATAGATTAGCTCTTTTGGTTGATGGCGATAACGCCCAATCTAAAATGATGGACCTTATTTTGGAAGAAGCATCTAAATATGGCAAGGTTACCATTCGCAGGGTATATGGCGACTGGACTACACAGCACATGAATCACTGGAAAAGCTTATTGAACGAAATGGCGTTCAATCCGATCCAAAAATTTTCTTACACTACGGGGAAAAATTCTACCGACAGCGCATTGATCATTGATGCCATGGATATTTTACATGCAGATCTTGTAGATGGATTTTGTATCGTATCCAGCGACAGTGATTACACTGGCCTTGCAAAACGCATACGGGAAGCGGGCATTTTTGTAATGGGAATCGGCGAGCAAAAAACCCCAAATGCTTTTGTAAAATCGTGCGAAATATTTACTTATGTTGAAAACCTGGAACCTAAGATTGAAGTTCCCGAAAAGCAAGAAGCGGTAAAAAAGCATAAGGAAAAAACAACTTCAATTGTAAATACGAAGCTCATCAATAAAGCGTATGATATGAGCATTAATGAAAGCAATGAGGCATATATTTCTACACTTGGAATCAATCTTAGAAAATTAGATCCGAGTTTTGATGTGCGTACGTACGGTTGTAAAACACTCACTCAGTTTTTCTCCAAACTTCCGGGTTTTGTGGTAGTCGATAATGTGATTAACGGATTGAATAATCCTTTGATAAAAAAGAAATAGGAATCAGGCATATTTGTTCGTTTGTTGTGGAATGTTCAATTGCCAAATTGTTCAATTGTTGAATACAAAACCTGAATATTTGTTCTTTTACTGTGACTTTTTTCTAAAATACACATCCTTGTTTTTTGGGTTTATCGGAATGGAGAAAAACTTATGTACCATTTACAAATCCGGCGGATTGTCTTTCCAATTCCATAAATACCTGGAAGCATACGTTCTGTAGGGGCTCCATTTCAGAGAAATCTTTTCAATTCTTTTCTGCAATAATTTTTTATCGGTTTCTTTTATTTTATATAATTTAATAACCCCTTGTTTCAAACCCAGATCATCTATTGCAAAAACATCTTCTCTCCCAAGGGTAAACATTAAGATCATTTCAACGGTCCATTTTCCCACCCCTTTTATTTGCGTGAGCAGTTCTATTACTTCTTCATTATTTATTTTATGCAATTGCGCATCAGTAATTTTATTATCAATAAAAAACCTGCAGACATTATGAACGTAAGAAGCTTTTGCATTTGAAAATCCAATACTTCTAAAAATATCAGCGGGTGTTTCCAAAATCATTTTCGCTGTGGGTTCTTTGCCGTCATACAGATCAAGGAATCTTTTGTATAATACGTGTGCGACTCTTGTACTCAGCTGCTGGCTTAATATTGATGAGCATAGACGCAAATACACTTTATTTCTTTTTTCTAGAATAAAGGGTTCCTGTGCTTCAATTAATTTTTTAAGCCTCTTATCTTTTGAGAGGTGAATTATATGTTCCATACATTTTGAGATTAAAATACAAAGTTCAATTTCTGCTAAAAAGTTATGGCTTGCTTTCTTCGTCGCATGGCCAGCTATTCATTCGAATACAAATTGTATCAGAGAATCAAATGATGAATTGCATATTCCTTTATTTAAAAAAACTGAAAAAAATCTTTCGAGCTTTTTCAGTTTGATTAAAAGGTAATTGCGGAATTTTTTCAGTAAATCAATACCAATTATTTTCCAATGGTATATGCATATCCAAGGGCAAGAGTTCCTGCGCCGGTATTATTTTTACCATTTGCGGTCCCCTTCTGAATATTTAAAAATCCGTAATTGCCGCCCCCCTCAATAAAAATATGGCTTTTGGCAAAATGATAAGTAATGCCTACATTTCCTGAAATGCCGAAGTTGAAAGTATTGAGTTCGAAGTTATTTCTTTAGTATGCACCCTGTATAAGATAATCATTAATTCCGTCTCCAAAAACTTTTATCAAATTAGTTCCGTCTATGTTACAAGAGAATAAACTATCAGGCTCGCCATTAGTTTCAAAAAATAAAGTTTTTCCATCTGGCGATAACCTTGCATTACTTGCTCCATAAGCTGATAAAGTAACATTAATTTTCTCTTGACCAGATCCGTCATAATTAGAAATATAAATACCGTCAGGTTTATTTGCTTGGTAATTAAATTTTATAAATACAAGTTTATTCAATTGGGTCAAACTTGGTGTATTGTTACTTGTTTGTGCTTTTACTGTTTTTTGGCAGCTCATTTGAAATGCAATAATTGCAAGTGAAAATGCCGTAAGTACCGCAGAGCCCATTAAAATTTTTTTCATAAAATTTAAATTTAAAGATTCAATAAATGTTCATGAAGCCAGTTTATATTATTCTATTAAATTATTTTCCAAAAGTATATGCATATCCAACTGATACAGTAGCTGCACCTGTTTGATTTTTACCGTTGGCAGTTCCTTTCTGAATATTTAAAAGTCCATAATTGCCACCGCCTTCAATAAAAATATTGCTTTTGCTGAAATGATAAGCAATGCCTACATTCCCCGAAACGCCGAAGTTGAAGGTATTCAATTGGTCTTTAATATTGGTGTTTTTATCAAAATCAGTTGGCTGAGGAGTGGGCGGAGGAAGTGGCATTTGTCCCTGCGGGTCGAGATATACATCGCTAGAACCACTTGTAACCTGGTGAGCAGAAAGTAAGAATCCCACGAATGGCCCGGCATCCACATAAATTCTTAATCGTGAGTGGCTACTTAGATTCCATCCAAATTTTGCTAATATTGGAACCAACAGATAATTGAATTTCGCTTCGCTTTTGAAATCAGCATAGAAATATTGTGGCTGCTGGCTCTGTTGATTGGGGAAAGCCTGCATTCCTGTTTTCTTCCCACCCTGTGAAGAATATTCAAGCATTCCTTTGAGTGAAAATAATGATGAAATATGATATTCGCCAAAAAGCCCCGCGTCTGGCCCGAGGGTTGATTTATAACCGGTATTTAAAGGGTTACTTTCAGCAGAACCGCCGCCTGTTAAATTAGGAATGCTGATACCCCCTCTTAAGCCTAATGAAAAAGTCTGGGCTTGTGAAATGTTGCTAAATAAAACAGAAACTACCAACAATAAAAATAATGAAATTCTTTTCATGAAATTTGTTTTAATGATTAGAAAATGCTTTTAATTCTTCTGTATTATTTTGACTTTTTTTAAAACATTAAAGCAAAAATAGTTCACAAAATGATTCATAAAATTTTTATCTGTTTACTGCTTTCATTCCGGACTCCACATAACGTAAACCTGCCGCAACATTTTTTGGAAACATTTTCTCTATTTGTTCCAATTCATTTGTGGATAGTGAAATGTCCGTAGCCTTAATATTTTCCTCAAGGTATTTTACTTTTTTGGTACCAGGTATTGGGAATATAAAATCTCCCTGTGCCAACACCCAGGCCAGCGCTAACTGTGATGGAGTGCAGTTTTTTTCTTTTGCAATGGCTTCTATCTCTTTTACAAGTACAAGATTCTTATTGAAATTTTCTCCCTGGAAACGAGGTGACATCCTTCGATAATCGTCTTTATCAAGATCTTCAAATTTTTTTATCTGGCCCGTTAAAAACCCACGACCCAGCGGACTATAGGCAACGAACGCAATACCTAATTCTTTGCATGTTTGTAATATTTCATCTTCCGGATCGCGGCTCCATAAACTATATTCAGATTGTAAAGCCGTGAGTGGGTGTACCGCATGCGCCTTGCGGAGCGTTACTGCATTTACTTCGCTTAAACCTATTCCTCTTACTTTTCCTTCTTTTACTAATTGAACCATTGCCCCAACGGTTTCTTCTATGGGAGTATCGGGATCTTTTCGGTGTAAATAATACAAGTCTATCACCTCTACATTCAACCTTTTCAAACTTGCTTCGCAAGAACTTTTTACATATTCCGGTTTACCATTTTGGCCTCTTAAGTTTGGATTTGCAGGATCTCTTACGATACCGAATTTTGTAGCCAGTGTAATTTCTTTTCTGAAAGGTTTTATCGCTTTACCTACTAATATTTCATTGGTAAATGGTCCGTAAATATCTGCTGTGTCAAACAGTGTAACTCCGAGTTCATAAGCTCTATGTATTGTTTTTATTGACTGATCATCATTTTTTTCTCCATAAAATTCACTCATTCCCATACAACCAAGTCCTAACTCAGAAGCTTTCAAATCTTGCGTACCTAATTTTTTTATTTTCATAGATTTTAAATTTAGAGGATACTTATTTGCAAAGTTAGAGAAATAAAACATAAAACATTTTACCCTTTACTTTTGAGAATGGTAACATCAAAAAAAATATTTGAATTAAGAACTTAAAAAATTCCTATTCTATATTTTTTTCAAGAGATGAATGTATAATAGGAGTTTCAATATATTGCTGCGATGAGATTGTCAAACGGAATTCACTTAAGAATGAAAATTTTTAGAGATAGTTAAGGACTGCCTGTTGTACTAAAAGAAAATATAGAATATTCTTTAGGTTAAAGAAATAGGAAGATAAAACATCTCTGCGCGAAAGAACCGCACAGACATTTGTTTATTTGCTTTTTATCAGTTTGCCAATAATTTATTCACATCTATCTTAGCTATTTCCCTGATAGCATCTGCTATGTGAGGAGCATCAATTCCAACTTCCTGCTGTTGCTGTTTTTGAGATGCATGCTCAATTATTGCATCGGGAATTCCTAATATTTTTACATCTGCTTTATAATGATGCGCATTCATAAATTCCAAAATAGCAGAACCAAAACCACCGACAACGGTTCCGTCTTCCACAGTAATGATCTTAGAAAATTTACGAAAAACTTCGTGCAATAATTCTTCATCTAAGGGCTTTACAAATCTGATGTCATAATGAGCAGGATTCAAGCCTTCTTTTTTCACATCTCTAATAGCTTCTGCAGCAAAATTTCCCGGATGCCCAAAAGATAAAATGGCAATTTCTTCCCCGTCTTTTAATTTTCTTCCGGTGCCAATTTTAATTTCTTTCATCTCCTTCTTCCAATCTGCTTTTACAGCTTGTCCCCGCGGATAACGAATTACAAATGGATTTTTGGTAGTTTCCAATTGCGCGGTGTACATCAGATTCCTTAATTCACTTTCATTCATTGGAGCGCTCACAATCATATTGGGTATGCAACGCATATAGGCAATATCATAAGCGCCCTGGTGAGTAGCACCGTCTTCGCCAACGAGACCCGCCCTGTCAAGACAAAAAACAACCGGCAAATTTTGTATCGCTACATCATGAATTACCTGGTCGTAAGCACGCTGCATAAATGAAGAATAAATATTGCAAAAAACCCGCATTCCCTGTGTAGCAAGCCCGGCGCTCAATGTAACCGAATGTTGTTCGCAAATCCCTACATCAAAAGCACGGTTGGGCATTTTTTCCATCATGTATTTTAAGGAACATCCACTCGGCATTGCGGGAGTTACACCCATTATTTTATCATTCTTTTCTGCCAGTTCGATAATGGTATATCCAAATACATCCTGGTATTTTGGTGGCTGAGGTAGGTCAAATTTTTTCTTATAAATTTCCCCGGTAATTTTATCAAACAATCCCGGCGCATGCCATTTGGTCTGATCTTTTTCTGCTAATTCGTAACCTTTTCCTTTTACGGTTTTTATGTGTAATAATTTGGGTCCTGGAATATCTTTCATATCCCGCAAAGTATCCACGAGTTTGGTAATATTATGACCATCAATTGGGCCGAAGTATCGAATATTTAATGATTCAAAAAGATTGCTGCTCCTGCTCACCATTCCTTTTAAAGACGTTTCAATTTTTGAAACCATCTTCCTGGAAAACTTTTTCCCAGGGAGTTTTCCCAGCGCTTTCCAAAAATCATCACGCAATTTATTATACGTTTGGGAAGTTGTGATATCCGTAAGATATTCTTTTAATGCGCCCACATTTGGGTCAATGCTCATGCAATTATCATTAAGGATAATTAGCAAATTACTCTTTTCAATTCCTGCATGGTTCATTGCTTCAAATGCTTCACCTGCCGTCATGGCGCCGTCGCCGATAATCGCAACATGCTGTCTGTCATCTTCACCTTTATAATGTGAAGCCATCGCCATGCCTAAAGCTGCAGAAATGGAAGTAGAAGAATGGCCCATTCCAAATGTATCGTACTCGCTCTCTGCTCTTTTAGGAAATCCACTCAAACCGTTTTGTTTTCTTATTGTGTCAAAATTATCCCTGCGGCCTGTAAGTATTTTATGTCCGTAAGCCTGGTGTCCCACATCCCAAACCAATTGATCGTATGGAGTATTAAAAACATAATGAAGCGCCACGGTAAGTTCTACCACGCCAAGGCTTGCTGCAAAATGGCCACCATGCACACTTACCACATCTACAATGTATTGCCGGAGTTCATCAGAAACCTGGTGTAATTGNGTGCGATCTAGTTTTTTTAAGTCAGCGGGGGAATTNATTGTTTTTAATANAGGNCCNGGTAAAATTTCCATTCANTAAGAATTAATAGGTAAAAATACAATTTTTTGAGATAATCTTTCCTATAAACGAAATAATCGCAAGGATAGTTTGTGATATTATTAGCCTTAATCTTATGCCTTCATAGGATGATTCTTGAAAATGACATGAAATTTATTCATGCTTTTGCAAACCAAATATGGATATATACAATTATTAATTTACTGGAAAAACTTCAGGGAAGGATTTAATTAAACTCCTTTTTGCAGAAGATATAGTTTGCAAAATTGCAATAATCATAATTATGAAGAAGCTAAGTAAAATACTATAAAATAGAATTGAGGGAACAGAGTGAATAGATGAAAGAAAATTTTGATCAAGAGTCGAGGGGAAATAAAATACATAAAAAGGGAAAAATATACTCGGGACAAACTCTGAGATTTTACCAAGCAAAAACTTTTTCCCCGTACGTGCTAAAAGTATATGAATTTTTAAAACACTGTAAATTTCAAAAACTAATCCTGCGATCATTATAGAAATAAATAACCATCTAAAACTCAATACATCGAACGAAACTATGGTAAACATTACGGCTGTAAGTACCAGGAATCCCAGTATTTTTGGCCAGATGAATTGCTGTTTCAATAACTTCCCGAATAATTTTCCGCTTTGTTTTTCGGCTGCTATTTGCTTTTCAGAAACCAATGGAGCAAAACCCCGAACACCAAAACTTTCATGAACCTCACCCAGGGCTTTTTCAAAAGAAAGTTTATGGTCCTCATCCATCTTAGTTTCAATCGCATTAGCCAAATGATCTACTAGTTCTATTTGCACTTCATAATATTTTACAAAATGCTTTTCGCAATATATAAATAAACAGTCTATCTGTTCTTTTGTTAGCATCTATGCCAATTTTGGTTTAAAAAGTATCTGTAATGTTTCTACAAAACCCTGAACTTCTTTCATGTGGCCTACCGTTTCTTTTTTACCCGCCTTTGTGAGCGAATAATATTTCCTCATTCTGTTTCCAATATTTTCAATCGAAACTTCCAACAAACCCTCCGCTTCCAACTTATGTAACAAGGGATACAATGCTCCTTCGGTAATTTGTAGCTCATCCTTCGTAAGTGTTTTTACTTTTTGCGTAATCTCAAAACCATACATACGGCCATTGTCTTTCAGCAATTGAATAATTATTGGTTCAAGCAATCCTTTGTATAAGGAAGATTTTTTCATAAGACAAATATACATAAGAATCTTATGTATATATAAATTTTTAAAAAATACAGAACTATACTTTTTAAAAACAGTAAATAATTTTCTGAAATGGGTGCATTTTAAAAATGAAAAAGAAATGTATTAAATTTACTTGGTCAAAGGTTATTAAAAAATAAGCCAATGAAAAAGTTTTTTCAGAAGAGAATTGTAAGAAGAATCAGCATTTTAATTTAAGGATGGAATTCTGTTCATTTTCATTAGAATAAAGTAGTTGATTGTTTTCCTAATTTCTATAAAAACAGAAATCTAAACACAAAATCTTTTAAGGTTTGTCCTTATACAAATCTATTTTTCGTGCAATCTTTTATTTTTAATTTAGCGAATCCTGTCAAAAATTTAAAATATTGATTATGGCTACAGTTCAGGTGCGCTACATCGTTAACGATGTAGATAAAGCAATCCAATTTTATACAAGACATTTGGGATTTACATTAGTGATGCATCCGGCTCCGCCGTTTGCTATGCTTTCCTTAAATGATCTCCGCCTGGTATTAAG